>MDSZ01098964.1_pt1 | contig 14510 bp, 13 predicted proteins | sample 811201 | NCBI WGS metagenome assembly MDSZ01 (sample SAMN05326647, study PRJNA326480) | marine metagenome | isolation source: seawater | place: Indian Ocean: North | collected 2010
AACAGCTAAAACTTTAAAAAAGTTATGCCCATTCGACATAAGGATTACATACACGCTAAACCCGATTAGCCCCGGCAAAGATGTGGCCTTGATGGCAGCAATGCGTCGCTCTCCCAAAAGCGATTGATCAATGTTATCTGTAAGGAAGTATTTCCGACTTTCTTTTATTTTTTTATAAAATTCATACATATTTTTCAAAGGTGAAAACCTTATCAGGTGAGTGTAAAACCAATCTAGGTAGGCTGCATGCATATATGATACCTCAATACGATCGATGCCAATATCTTTGTACATGCGGCGCGTAAAATTAAATGATTCAAATATTCCAAACGCCTTATCAGACCGTAGTGTTGTTGCGCTATTCTCGCGTTTTCTATAGTAAATTAATATGGCGTCAACGGTTGCTATGCTGCTATTTAACAATAGCATTTTCTTTACGGTCATGAAATCTTCGCCCATTGTTAAGCCGACAGGCGCTTTTATCCCATTTTTCAACCATGTCTCACGTTTAAATAATTTCATCCAAACAACCATGAAATACAGGCTATGGTAGAAGAAATTATTGTCGGTTATGTTTTTTCGATAAAATATGTCATCGCCATACTGTGAAAAGTACCGTTGAAAATCACGGCTTGCTCCTTGTTGCATTGAGCTTGGGTTCCCCCCATCTTTAAACTCAATGTAATCGCCAACGATAATATCTGCACTAGTTGTCAGAGCCCGCTCATACGCTAGATCTAATGCTTTAGGAGGAATTAAATCATCAGGATCTAAGAAAAATAAATAATCTCCTTGCGCATGCTCTACTCCGTGATCACGCGCTGCGCCTTGACCATAATTTTCTTGCTCAATGATTTTGATCCGATGATCCACCGCAGCGTAACGCTGCAAAATTTGCTTTGACTTATCAGGTGACCCATCGATAACGAATATGGCCTCCCATTCTTGCAGACTCTGTGCCTGAATAGATTGCACCGTTTCGTCCAACCAAAGGTCAACATTATATACGGGCAGAATAATCGAAATTTTTGGAAGCACATTTACTCCTTTCTTTGCTCAAGAGCCTGTAAATAGCGCCCACAAGTTCCCATGATCTCGAATAATACTATTAATTTTTGTGTTACGAAATTCGGTGATTTCTTTGATAGAAATTCCAAAGTTTTCTTCACTATTTTTACGCATTTATGTTGTACTATTTGATCGTTTTTTCCAAGCTGTTGGGGCGGTAAGAGCTTAATATCATCTCTATCGTTTTGGCGTTTAATAGCGAAATAATTAACATATTGCCTTGGAACGATGCCTTTTTGCATGATGTTCTCAAAAAATGCAACTTCAGGGTTCTCGACTTGCTTAGGAAAAATTTTCGCAATATCTTTATAATAATAATTAAAATCTTGATAGATTGACGTAATTTTGTCGACAATGTATGGTTTGGAGAAATAAAAGCAGTCCGCAATCAATGGGTAATTAAAAACTTTATTTGAACGTATTTTAATTTCTGAATTATGCACAAAATGGATGGATATTGCTTCCCAAAACTCGAATTCGGCCTGATAGCTTTGAATGTCAAGCGGTACAAACGGCATAACATCAGGGCGTATGACTACCACATAGTCATACGATACGTTTTTTTCTGTTTGATAATCTTTTCTAAGCTTATTCGCCATATATTGCCCATAGGTCATGTATTTCATGCCTTGCAGGCTAATCTGAATATCGCTATGTGTGCCAAAATGAGCAGTTTCTTCAAATAGATTTTGCGCATCAATTTTAATAGCTTTAGGCGCATACAGCTCATCAACTTCAGATACAATCGCTTCGTCAACACACACGGCATGGCATTTTACGCCGTCGCTGTACCAGCTTTTATTTCCATGTTCAGTCCGGTCCCACGTATGAATAAACACATCTGCATCGTAGTGATCCAAAACATGCTTTTTTAGTTCTGGCGCACATTTCCTAAAAGTACGTAGATGACCGTAAAGTTGAACTGCAATTTTCATTAGTGTTCCGTGTCCTTTAAATATGCCATTAATTGTTCCGGCGTGCCTACGCACGCAAAATCATCCTCTGCAATATCCCAAACACCAACACGCCCATGGTTTTCGATCAAGACATTATACACATTTGACATGTAATATTCGTTTTTAAGCGTATTACTATAGATCATCATCTCAATAGTGCAGTCAGAAAACGTTTTATAAGATGAGAAATAATAAGCACCTGCAACGGCATGGGACGATATCACTTGTTTTTCTTCGAGCCTTTTTGCAAGCATGTTTGCACTTAAATCCACGTATGAAAATTTCCGGCTATCAGATGGAAACGTAAGTAGGCTTCCATCCAATTTTCGATCGACAGCATCTTTCAAAAAATCTTTAACACAGTGTGCTTTGAAAATATTATCACAATCCGCGAAAAGAATGGGTATATCGTGATCAGCAATCACATGTCGCGCAGCCAAAGCAGTGCAAGCTGCTCCAGCGGTAATGCTATTAACACAGGCCCAATGGATATCAAAATTATCGCTTAACACTCTTAGCTCTACAGCATATTGTTCTTCAAAGTCTTTTTGAATGACCAAGGTTACATGATTATCCTCAATGGGAAGTCCGCTCAAGACGTGCTCAATCATTAGGCGCCCATTAAATGAGATAAAAGGCTTTGCCACATCATACCCTGCGCCCACAAAACGCGAGCCTTGCCCCGCCATTGGAATGACAATATTGACCTTGCACATTATTGTTCTTTCGCCAATTTATACATTAAATCATTTGACAGCTGGTCCCAGCCTTCAAAACGAACACAACGATCGTCGATCGTAATATCTGCATTTGGTTTTCCGAAATAAATCTCATCATATTTTATTTCATGTCGATCCAACCATTCGAGCGTAATTTTGCCCACATTCTTCAAAACTTTTCCAACATTATGCCCCTGCGTTTACATGTTGCGCGCTGTATGAATAATGATTGTGTGTCCTTGCTGTTTGAGCGCATCGATTTGTTTTTTTGCACCTGGTAGAGGTAGAACATCTGCGTAACTCTCCCCCTGCTTGCGGAAGCTGCAAATGGTACCGTCAAGGTCAATACATATTCTCAGGTGGCACTTAGTCATTTTCAATTAATTCTTTATTTAATTTAATTATTGCTGTTAGCCATATTGCAATTTGTCTATCCATTGACTCTTGATGTAGCGGAATCATTGTTAAGAAATGCAGCCCCTCAATCAATCGAATATCCCTACCGCAATAGCCGTATTTTTCGGCCAACGAATCGAAAAGCTTTTCTCTTTCATCTTTCTTGTCTTTATTTGTATTGAATTTAAATCGATTGTCCGATATCCTTTCTAAAATAAAGTCTCTTTCAACTAGGCTATCGTAATCTCCACAATAACTATGCCTAATCTTCGCTACATCGTAACGTGAATCACCTAAGATAGTGTTTGAATTCGTTCCAAACTTGCCTCTGGGGTCAATAAGCTTGATAATACCTGATTGAATGTCAAACAATATATTATTGAAACATAAATCTCCGTGCACAATTGCCATAACAGCAGTCTGCTTTAGCTGTTGTAATTGCGATAAGAGTTGTGGCATCATAGTTGGTATGTTGGCATAAGAAACGCCATTAATTTCAATATATTCATGAGCCCACACTTGTTCCCAAAAAACGTCTTGCGCCTTTAACATATCAATGCGTTTCAGCGTCTTGTGCTGATAGACATGATCAAAATCAACGGCCTCCAGGCTAGACTCGTAATTTGATTGGTGCTCTTGGAATTGCTGCTCAAACAGTTTAACCAATTTAAATAGACGATCGAGAACATAAGCCCAGAAATTATGCGGCAGATCATAGTATATGAATTTTTCAGCCAAATTCCCATACCCATAATATTCCATGGCAATATGAGAATCAGATATTCCCAATACTTTAGGCACCAAAGACTGTAATTCATTTGGTATATTCTCATACCAAAACATCTCTTGCGCCAGCTTAGTTTGATCTGTGCTTTTTTTTGTTATCACAGGCAATACAGGGTTAATCTCAAAAGAATTAAAATGACGAGAAATAACCAATTTTTGTTTGGCGGTTGCCAAACCTTCGAGATGCCCGCAATCGATCCAGTTTACGTTTCCGATATCAATCAGTTTCAACGAGTTTTTATTATTATAACGAGATAATAGAGCACTCATTTCTGTATCACCGTCTGCAAGGGCACTATTCAAAGACTCGCGAAGCAAGGCCATATCAGAAAGCTCATAGCGTCCCACCAATGCTTTATATTCTGGAGATTTTAAGCTGACTTCTTTATCATGGAAGGTTAGCTGTCCTGAATGTGCATTTTTTGAAACAACACACCAGCTACGAGAATCATGATCAAAATCGGCAATATAAATAGCATCTTGTTGAAACTCATCAACATTTAATAAAATAGTATCGCCCAACATGATCCGAATCGAAGAAATGTCTTGACTTTCTCGCAAGGCTTTATCGACCCCTGCTTTAAGAGAATGTAGGATGCTTGTGCTATTATCTGGCAAAACAAGATGAAAACTCTTCTGCCTATGCCACCGTTTTTTAACAAATTTAATAAGGTCAGCGTCATCTTTGTTGCATACTAAAACTATCAACTCTCCTTCGGATTGCATAACTTTGTGAACGATCCATGAAATAACTGGGCGCCCATTCACCAAGGTCAAGGAGTCAGATTGTGTTAGTGCGGCGGCCCGATCACGAGCAGCACGCTTTCCTGCAGCGAGAATAATATTGCAAACCTTAGGCTTAATATTAACCATTTTTTCTCACTATTTTATTTATCGTTTTCTTTATGTATGAAAATAAGGCTATTTTTTGCTTTTGATTCTGCATCAAATCTGGCGCCGTCTCAATATACGAATTATAAATATCTTTATTTTTAAAACATATTGCGACTATTGAAGGCGTCATTATAGGATCTTTTATCCCGAATTCAGCAGCGTACAAGTCAATCCACAGCTTTTTTCTTGCTCTTAACTCACATGGTTCTTGATGAGTTGGACGCAGCGTATAATCAGAAAACCCCGCGTTTTTCAAAACGAACCCTAAAGATGTTGGTGAGAAGGCGCAATAATGCGTCCAATCAATGTTCTCGAAATAATGAGATAGCGGCGCTAACGCATTAGGAACAGACAGCATCAATATACCGCTATCCTTCATCGCATGCCAAATTTCCTTGAGAGTTTCAAGTTGCTCAGGCTTTGGCATATGCTCCAGGACATCAAGCATAAAAACAACATCAAAATCTTTATTGTCTTCTTTCAGAAACTCTAGCGCAGATGCTCGTGTAACATTAAGCCCCCGCTCTTTACATGTGATCTGTTGTTTTCGATCTACATCGATACCTTGAATATTTGTGTATCCAAGACGCTGCAGTGCTAGAATTAAGTTTCCTGTAGCACATCCAATTTCTAGTATTTTTGAATTTTTTGGCAAATACGTCATATTATGACGCTCTAGATAATGTACGTAATATTCTATGTCACTCTCCTGGCTCTCTTGAGTTTGCCAGTTTTCATAGTGAAATCGATAATTTAATTCGATTTTATTGATTTCATCTGACATTGATTAAATCCTTTATATATATCAATATTTTTTTAAAAATGAGGGATCTAAAATTTGGAAACTGCCTCACATACAGAGAATGAGCATCATCAGAAGCGTGATAAACGCGCATAAACTCCTTTTTTTCTTCTGTTGTTGGCGAGTGCAATAGAAGATTTACCCAGTTGACGATATCTTTAGCTGTAAAAATTGGGTTCATCTCACCAATTTTTTTCATGTAGACATCGAGAAAAATTTGAAACCCTATTTCTATCGCCTTTAACATTTCGATGCGCCTCACTTCATGGTGGTGGGCCACACTTTGGAATAAAGGCTCGAAAGCGTCTTCTTTTTCGGAAATACCAACTATCGGGGCAATAGGAGCTGACATGAAAAACTCTACGATACCACAACCGCGCAAGAGATCATTTTGCTCATTGATAGTAGTCGTTTCGGCAAAGTAAGATCGGTAGCTTAGTTCTCTATTGTCACAGCCTGTAATCCAATAGCCGCCATGTATATCTAATTCAAGACCTTTCAAAAAACGTTGTGTTGTAAAATTGACGCTTCCCACATCAATCATCAGTATTTTTTGTCGATCTATGCCTAGATTTTCAAGATGCTCAGAATATGCTTTTTTTAAAGCCGGGTCCGATTTTAACTGCTTAACGACCGCTCGGTTTAAGAAATGATAAGAGTGTGGTTGGTTCGGTGCCAGCTTTGCAAAGGCTTGACGTATCAAATGCCCATCGCGCGCCAAAAACATAACATGGTCTGCACCGATATTTTGGGCATATTGTTTAATCCACTGCGCAAAACCAACAACCATCGGACCCGCAAAGTGAAACCCAATTTGCGCCCAGAATCCATTTTCTTGCATATTAAGCGGACAGCGTGAGGATATAGCTGTTAAAATAGAAAGCTTTGAGTACTGGTCAGCATCTTGACCTTGGACAGTTCTCAGTAACTTCCTCAGTCTATCGCTTCGCCATAAATAGTCGTTTTTAGCATCTGAGATATAAAGCGCACTATGGATTCCGGCTTGTGCTGCTCTCAAAACATCTGCATGCGGATTATCGCCAATATGCAATACCTCATTTAGTGAATTGCCCAGATATTCAGAAACTAGGGAAAATAAATTACCATCTCTCTTGGTTTTGTTATGAGATGATGAAACAAATAAACGATTATATTTGGTATACCCACGCGTTTCTAAAATATTTTCAATGAATTTCTCGTCCAAATAAGTGTCAGAGACCACAACAATATCTTTACCTTGCGAAACAGCATAATTGTACAAAGACTTACCAAATTGTGTTGCTGTAATTGTTTTTTGTTCATAAAAAAGTTCCTTTTTCTTTAAATGAGAATACCTTTTATCTATTATGTTATAAATTTGGTCGAATGTTACTTCATAAATTTTACGGTCGTTTTTACTATTCTGTGCAAATGCCTGTCGTTCAGCAGCAATGCGGGCATTTGCGAAACCCGCCTCATCCTCTACCGCTTCTATATAATAAAATAAATCACTCGGCGTATGAAAGGCGCGCTCAAGAAGCGTGTCAAATATGTCGAAGCTGATTACATCATGTTGCAAGATTTGTTGGTAAAGTTCATTTGCAGGCACGTATCTCTAGCTCCCGACATCAATTTGTGCCAGATTGGAAACAAGCGCAGAGTGTCCTACATAGATCGGCGCTCCATGCATTGTACCTGCAGGAATATCTAGCACATCCAGTAAAACCTTACCTGATGCATTTGCAATATAAATTCCTAGAAAATACTCACCATTATTAAGCATAACATTCTTCGTTGTTAACGTAATTGAGAAATCTCCGGAATCAACCGTGAAATCAGGACAAAGATCACGCCCTTTAACATGGGAAATTGGTAATATCTCTCGGCTATACAAGCTGAAATCAATATTAATTCCGATCAAAGGCTTAGTCGCTTTCAATTTAAGCGTAATTGTCCAATCTTCTCCGCTAGTCAAAGTAGCAGGCACTTCTACAGCAATCAGATGCAATAACTCCGTTCTCGTTTTGAAGAGATACTCTGGGTTATCTAAAGTGTCCTTGGCATATTGCGTGCAAATTTCGTTGATATCTCCAATCATTCGGACATGTCCCTGATTAAGTAGCACTCCTTTATTACACAATGACTTTACCGCATGAATATTATGACTAACAAATAAGATGGTCTTACCATTTTTCTTTGATACCTCATCCATTTTGCCTAAACATTTCTTTTGAAATGCTGCATCGCCAACGGCTAAGACTTCATCCACGATTAAGATATCCGATTGTAAATGTGCTGCAACGGCAAAACCAAGACGTGCCTGCATCCCCGACGAGTAGCGCTTTACAGGTGTGTCTAGGAAATGACCGACACCGGAAAATTCAACGATCTCATCCAATTGCCGCGCGATATCACGCTTGCTCATCCCCATAATGGATCCGTTGAGAAATATATTTTCGCGCCCCGTCAGCTCAGGGTGAAAGCCTGTACCAACCTCAAGTAAACTTGACACTTTTCCATATAGAGTAATCTCACCTGTCGTAGGCTCTGTTACCTGGCTCAGAATCTTTAGCAGAGTAGATTTGCCAGCGCCATTATGACCAATCAGCGCAATTTTATCACCATGCTCGATTTCTAGATTAATGTCTTTTAACGCCCAAAACTCACGCGTTTGGCCTTGTAAGTTTCCTTTTGCAACCGCCTTAAGTGAATGTGATATAAGGTCGCGTAAGGTTTCGTAGCGCGCCTTTTTATCACGACCAATCATATATTTCTTACTAACGTCTTTTATATTTAGGGCTACATTAGACATGATTTAAATTCGATCTGCAAAATTGCGTTCCATAGTTTGAAATGTTTTCAGCCCGAGGCACATAAATGTCACACTCATGAGGACAGAAATATAAATACTAGGCCAGTAAAGCGTTGTGTGATCGGTCAAAAGGCAAAAGCGGAAACCTTCTATAATACCGACCAGAGGATTGAGTGAGTAAAGTAAGCGCCATTGCTCTGGTATAACAGCAAGATCAAAGCCAACTGGAGAGATATAAAACCCCAACTGAATGACAAAGGGTATAATATATCTAAAATCCCGATATGTTACATTAAGCGTAGCAATAAAAAGACCCATACCGAATGAAAACATTAGAAAGACAAGAACAAATACAGGCAGATACAGAACTTTATAATCGGGGGTATACTGGAACCAGATCATAAGCATGACTAACATGAACGCAGAGATTAGAAAGTCAACGAATGATGTTACCATTGAGCTTAGAGGAATAATAAGTCGCGGGAAATAGACTTTTGCAATCAGATTTGCATTTTGCACTAAGCTATCGCTTATCTGCTGTACCGATGACGAAAAAAACTGCCAAGGCAAAAGCCCAGCAAAGACAATTAAGGGATACGGAATATCAGTCTGATTTTCCAAGTTCAAAACTTTACCGAACAGCAATGTAAAAACAAGCATTAGCAAAAACGGACGTATTATAGCCCACAACAACCCAAGAACGGTTTGTTTGTAACGAACCAGAATATCCCTCCAAGACAAAAAAAACAAAAGCTCATGATATCCCCATAGCATCTTGAGCAAAGGACGCTTTTTTCTTGCCTTTATTATTGTGAGCTTTTGCATTCCTACATTATTCATTTACACCACCACTCATAATCTTCTTCTCCCACGCCAAAGCGCTTGCTACAATATCATCGATATCTGTATAGTACGCAGACCATCCGGTGGCTCGCATCAAGGCTTTTGTATGAGCGATTAAAGCAGGAGGATCTCCTAGGCGACGCTCCATATATTCAATTTTTAGCTTCACACCACTAACGCGTTGAACGGACTCCAAAATCTCTTTGACTGAATAACCACGGCCGGTTCCACAATTAAATATCGAAGAAACCTGATGTTTATCCATATAATCAAGCACATTCAAATGGGCACGTGCCAAATCTGAAACGTGAATGAAATCGCGTATGCAGGTCCCATCAGGAGTATCGTAATCTGTCCCGAAAACCTTCATAACAGGATGTAAACCAAGTGCATTTTGACACGCAAGCTTAATCAAATGTGTAGTATTCGGGGTTGACTGCCCGGCTCTCAATTCCCTGTCCGCTCCGGAAACGTTGAAATACCGCAATGCGGTATAATTGAAATTGTGCGCAGCAGCAACATCGGATAACATCTGTTCAACTATTAATTTTGAACTACCGTAAGGACTTACAGGATTGAGTGGGGAACTTTCGGTTACTTGAGATGCTTGCGGCATACCGTAAACCGCTGCCGTTGACGAAAAGACGAAGTTTTGAGTGTCAGTTTGCAGGCACGCATCAATTAAATTAAAACTGGCGATCGTGTTGTTTTTATAATATTTAATTGGGTTTTCAACAGATTCAGGGACGACAATCGACCCGGCGAAATGAATAATAGCCTCAGGCTTAAAGTCGTCTAAAATATTTACCATCTTAGGTGTATTCGCAACATCCTCCTCATAAAACACCACCTCACTAGGAACAGATGATCGAACCCCTGTTGACAAATTATCTACGACAGAAACGTTGTAGCCTCTGTCCATAGCAGCGAGTACGGTATGGCTGCCTATGTAACCTGCACCGCCAGTTATGAGAATTCTTTTTGACATGAATTTACATTTAAAACTTTTGATTAACTTACTATGATGCAGGGCGCCGCCCTGATGATGGTTAGTTTAATTTTTAGCGACAGGAAGGGCAAGTTGAAGTTGTACGTTTTGTTGCAACATAAAACTTGCTTTTTATTATTTTTAGGATGACCTTTTCTTTAATCTAATAGTTGATTTACAGGAATTTCAATCAACTATACTGAAGTAGCACGCGCAATTTTACCACGATATGCCACACGTAATTATAACTACTGCGATCCTCCGTCGGATTGAGCTTGGATTTATGTCGGGTTATCTCAAAAGCTGGATGCGCTTTCCGTGACAAACCCACGCTCGATTGTACGAACAGGCTTTATCATACCTTGCTTTAATCTCGGTGACGATGCCAATACCTCCTCCAGATGAGCCCACCCCTTTGCACATGCTTCTCCACATCAATGGTTCGCGGCTGGCTAAAGGGACAAAGTTTCTGTCTTTATAAGCTGGTAAAGGTCGTACTTTGTCGTATACACCAACGATCACGGTGTAAATAACCTTGCGCATGCCTGCCTTTCTGAATATTAGCTTTTAAGGGGCCTGTCGGCTCGAGCCACAACGACAAACTTGAGCATAAACGCAAGAGCTCTCCTCAGTACCGTGCGACGAAATTAGGGAAACATGTGCAACTTTGCTGGCCGATTTCAATCAAATGGACAAATTGACGAAAATGAGCAGCGGGTAGGCTGACACCCGCTGCTGACACAACGCGACATCACGGCCCTGACGATGATGGCTCTAGGATTGATTGACATAATTACATTGATTTGCCTTTCTCCGCCTGGCAATCCAGGGCCTTGCTAAAGCTGGTCATCAATCTATGCAACAACACTACGGTTGCTTCGCCATTGCATTCGACGGCGAAACTTATAATCACCTTGAATTCAGAGCCAAGATCAGTATTAACTCAACCGTTTGGGCTGGCCACTTCGAAACCGAAACGCTAGCACCTTCCATCAACCAATGGCGGTTGAAGGCCGCACTTGAGCAGATTGATGGTATACTTGCCTTTGCCTCAGAGCTTAAAGCTTTACCGTTCTTGGCGCACCAGCCAGTGACATTAATGACCTGGCCCTGCCTGACTTCTTTGCCACCGCTACATTCCAGCACCCCGCGGCAGATGGAAACATGTAAAAAAACACGTACAAACGAACATATCAGTTGGCCTATGAAAACAGTTACCAACGCGCGTCATTGCCAATATCAGGACGAAGAAAAAGAAACCTTTCAAACCGTCCCGTACCATTTTTCTGGAACACGTGATGAAGCAAAAAAAAGCAGCTCCCAGGCATATTACGGGTTTAACTGACAAGGACCTGATCACAGATACGCCACTGAGTTGCTTTCTTTATGGTGGAATTGACTCATATCCGATTACTGCTTTGGCTGCAAAGACCTCGACCGTCCCGATCAGTAGGTATACGATCTTATTCACCAATCCGCAGTATAACGAGGCCGATCAAGTTCAAAAGACCCACGAACAGCTTGGCATCAAACATAAAAAAGGGCTTGGTTCTACAGACGAGGCTGCAAACCTTGTACTGAGCTCGGCAAAATCTGGGACAAGCCATTCGCCAGCCCATCCCAAACCGTGACGCTATTACTGCGCCACAAAACCCGGCAGCAGGTGACGACTGCTCTGTCCGCTGATAGGGGGACGAGTTCTTTCTTGGCTACGGCCACTATCAGGCAGTCCTCAACGGCTGACGGATACCACTATCAGAAGTCAGCGGCGAAAACCAAGCGTTAAGGCCGTCACTCTTACAAGATTTGACGTCGCAGTCGCTCACAAAGCTTGCTGAGTTCAATTCATCACCATAACAGTTTCTCGCAGCATGGGCAGCTGTTGGAATCAGCGCACCTTAACAACGCGATGTGCACAGATGAAATCTGGCCTTTATATAGCAAAGCGAGCAAAAGCCTCCCAACCGATTTGGCGCTCATGATCGCGGATAGCCTTTGCTATCTACTAACGACTGGATGGTAAAGTCGACCGAACAATTACGAGCACATCGCTTGAAACCAGCACCCGTTCGTTAACAGGAATTCGGTAAGCCTGTTCTAGTCCCTGCAGAAATTCTCGAGTATTAGTCGCGACGGACGACTTAAATCTCTGCTTAGTGACATCTTACATGACCTTGTACTCAAGAACTGGTGGATCGTCCCAAGCAGGGCCGCCCCCAATACCTGATTGGCTTAGTGAACAATTACGCAGCCGCGCCTATGACCAAATAGAAGGTATGCCAATATCTTTACGACATGCTGGCAATTCATAAGTGCGCTATGGACCATCAACCAGACCCACACTAGGAAGGAGAACCTTGGGCAATTCTTATGCTCGCGGCAAGGGAAAGGCAAAATCTGACAATGCTTGCCCCCCACTAATTGACGTTTCACCTCAACCGACGACATCAACAAGTTGGTAGAATTTTCATTACAAAAGCGATAGACCTTATGCCCAATGCACAGTAACGGATAAAATAGCACCCTAACAAGCTGAATAGCCTATGACTGGTAGCACACGCCGTCGTGCCCCAACACCGAAACTTTCTGGAAAGCAGAAATCGGCAACGCCCGCCTCGCCCACACCAGACTACCAGTAATTGATCTTTCCGGAGCTGACAGCCAACCGATGCATTCATCTTGTAGTAGCCATGCGATTACATACAACAGAGAGATCTATGACTGCGCCCCCCTTTGTGAGAAGCCATCAGACTTCCCCATGAATTGGCGCTCTCATTCTAACACAGAAAACATCCTGGAAATGCTGCGCTCATTTTAGCGCTGAAAAGACCGCCAGGCAATTGATCGGAATGTTCGCAACTGTATTCGTATAAAACCTTTGTATTGGGGAACAAAAGGCAATCTAATACTTTTATCGAAAGCTCCGTGACAAATGGGGGATTGAAACCAACCCAAATGCATTGCCATCACATTTACATACTCAACTACATTCCTGCTGCTTTTTCAATATTCAAAGATCTTCAAAAATGCTGCCTAGGGCAGCCTCTTCACATCCTCGCGTTCCGCTCTAAAATACGTCAACAGCTTTTATAGAGCCCGTGGAATTATACCTCTTGCTTTCTGGTATACGAATTCTGGTGCTTCCATGACCAAAGCAAGGTACAGTCGTCTGGTATTGGACGAGTCGATGGCCCCCTTGACCAATTGTCCGAGATATTCAAAAGCCTTGCAGCGATAGAGCAGGAATTGATGCTTGACGATGCAATTGACACGTTCGGCAAGGGCATTCTGCTAACATTCATAGCCACATGTAATTGACGCGTAATGCGCATGCTTGCGCAGGACAGCCTGATAGACCAACAAACAATGTTGAAGCCCCAGCCTGAAAGATGGGTCAGCGGGCGCTTATTGAACATTATTATCAGGATCACGATCAACGCAACACGATAGATTGGTCCTGGTTTGAAAACACCAGCCCCTACGCACATTACGATCTGGCCAGCAGGCTTCAGAGCAACTTTTTCCGATACTCTTTATTTGTATATTGTCCGCACTAACCTTCCCAGTCTGCTGCGCTACAAAGACTTCAACAGCATGCATTTCTTGACTGAAAGCAGAGTGCTGCACCTTTCACAACCTGTTGTTGATTTTGCGCAAAGACCTCCCAAAGCTTGTCTGGTCGACTAAACTGGCCGAAGCAAAGCGATTTTCCGGAATACTGTAAACAATCGTGCGCCAGAGCCAATCTTGACGAGGCAGGACAAAATAGGCTTTACCACATGGAAGTCCTTGCTTCCTCGACAGTGACCAAACAGCCAACAAGATTCTGAACGATACGGTAGACCTTGATATTCCCCTTTTTGAATATTGCTTCTGCGCATAAGCACATACACAGCAACATACGTTCGGCTACGGAGTTTGATCGAAAAATCTGGAGATGGATCAACCTAGTGATGTGGACATGCAAATTTCCAGTGCAGCAAAGGTTAAGATCAGCTCCTTTTGCGAAGCCGACTAACAGTGACCTCTTCGTCATTGCCTAGAAATACAAATTGCATTTTACAACCCTGCGGCAAAACATCTTCGGGATCACTCTTTTGGAAACAGTTTTTCCTCAAACACCTTCAACGTCTCCTCGCTGACATGGTGCTCGATCCCTTCGGCGTCGAATTCTGCGATTTCGGGATCGACGCCGATGGATACCAGGAAGTTATAGACGATCTGGTGGCGTTCGCGACACTTTTTGGCGAGTGCTTCGCCTTTTTCG
>MDSZ01122517.1_pt1 | contig 14510 bp, 14 predicted proteins | sample 811201 | NCBI WGS metagenome assembly MDSZ01 (sample SAMN05326647, study PRJNA326480) | marine metagenome | isolation source: seawater | place: Indian Ocean: North | collected 2010
AAGGCGACACGCTGTTACTAGAAAGACAGCCCATCGCAGAAGAAGCCATAGACCTAAGAATCGTGGAAGAAGAAGAAGATAAGAGGAGTAATCCTCAAACTAGGGAGTTGGAAAGAGCAGACGTGAGAGTTCCGGTTTACATTCGCCGTAGAGCCCTGTCTGTTTCTACCGTAAAACGAGATTCTATCGAGCGCGGATTACATGGGGCGGGGTCGCTTTTCCATCCCCTAGATTGCTTTAACCGCGTATGAGTATAGAAACCAATATGGGGAGGTAGTTGGCCCCGGTCTCCCAAAGCCAACTAAAGGGTACGAAACGGATACCGGTATGGAATGCCATAGTGCAAGATACCGGTATAATCCAAAACGTACTATTAATGGAGAGAGAGAACACTGACACCATCGGGGTCTCTCTTTCCATACTAGGTGGGGGGCCCCTTCGGGGGTTGTGGAACCGTAGATGTTCAATGTAGGGTCGCTCCCTACCTCTTGAAACATCTGTGTGGCCTATAAGAGGGTTCAAATCCCTCCCCGACCGCCTATTAGTTAGAGACCTTACTGATTTATCAGTAAGTGACTGTTTAACCATGTCAAGTTGATGCTCACGCATCACGGCATGCTTTCGGGTTTGTTACCGGTTCTAAATCGGTGATAGACCTGATTGACCATGATTCATTGGGTCACACCGAGGAATTGTGGGTTAATATGGAAAAAGCATCAGACTTTATGTTTGATGCTTTTTTTATTAGAGCCAGCCCAAGAGGCTGGTTTAGGAGACATAACCATGAGAAGTGGAAAGAGAGGTGTTACCAAGCGCTGTGAGTTTATCATAGGCGAAGGAGAGCACCAAGGACAAAAATGCGGTGTACCGTTCCAAGCCACAAGTATTGTGAGTGGGAAGGGTTCCGCTGAGAAATTTTGTGAGGAACATCGGGGATTGAAGTATAATGCCCGAGGTAGGGCAGGTCTACACACTGGGAGTAACAAGCACTACCAGACCCAGAATGCAGAAACCATGCACCAGTACTTAGTTGCGGTCATGGCGCGCTCATTTGGGGATGCAGACCAAATCATCCTAAAAGACGACCTCACAAAGATAGTGCAGGAAATAATTTCCGAGCACATAGAAGAACTGGGAGTGGACGACACACCGATTGAAGACTTACAGTTATCAATCGCAGAATTGAAAGAAGAGAATGAAAAACTGCAAAGGCAGTTGGTAATTCTCAGCAATCGTCTCACTGATAAGTAAACTTCTAAACTAGAGCATTTGGCTCATTGAGGGTATACGAAAATGAGTAAGAAAAAGACGAATTTGGGGGCCGTGGCATCTGTATCAAGTATGAACGGGGCCCTAAATGCAATAAAATATGACGTATTGGAAGGAAGACCTACCAGATTGGCTGGTGGTCTTACCCTTAACAAATACAATGGAACCGCGTCTGTGACGAAGCGTTCCAGTAAGTCTGGTCTATAATGACCAGCGGCGTAGGCGTTGTAAAACGCAAACTAGAGCCAGCCCATGAGGCTGGCCAAGGAGAACTGATAACATGACACAAAAAATAAACATGTACATAACTGACAGAAACGGAAAGCGAAAGGGGATACCTAATGGAGTCCCGACCCAATTTATGGGTATTGCAAAACTACCGAAGATAGTCAGTAATGATAATACAGTGGCGATACACAAAGACATTAGTAGTCCATTCATCAATATTGGTGGCTGGATGGACAGGGAGCAAATTTCCTTGTCAACCGATGCACACGTTCGTCAACTGTATCAGTTAAGTGCAAGGCACGGAATCAACACGCCAGAATTTTTGACGGCTGTGATTGACTACTTCGACTGGAGGGAGGATAAGAATCCTACCTACTGGGAGAATCAACCCGGGCATATCAACGAGATAATCACTCGTTGTGCGAAAGGATACCAACAGCGAGAGGCCGTTGACAAAAACTTGCACTTTACGTTCACGGAAGAACATGCGAAGCAATTCGCAGAAGATTACGGTTTGGAACGGGATATCGTTGGAGACAACGGAAGCCTGCGAAAGGCCGCATCTAATAATGGTGGAATACCAAAAGTTGGAGATAAAATCAAGTACTACCGAAAGGAGGTACGTGAGATAGGTACTAAGAAAAATCCGAAGACAAGGACTATCTACTACCTGAATCAGCCCGTGCAGGACTGGGCTTATCTCTACCCACCCTTCATGAACGAGGAGTTCGTACGAAAATTCTACGACACCTTCTACATGTTCGCTTCGGCGAAGTGGAAGGCTGACGAGGATTGGGTAATGGAACTGGACAACATCGTAATGAAAGACGATGTACCGATAATACACCCAAGTCACAAGCCATTCGGTTCGGAAGAACCGAAGGGACTGGATTCAATTCAGTCCGAGGTCGAGGCTTGGGTAGAGAGCAAGGAGTCCGATGAGAAGTGGGACTCTATGGGTGATGCCGAAAGGCTCACTGCTACGACTAAGAAGAGAAGAAGCATAATTCGACACTGCCTATTCAGCCCGACTGGGCTACCAATATGGTCAGTGAACAAGAAGAGCGGAAAGAAATTCGTGACATACGTGAAGATGATATTCGTGAAAAGTGGAATCTCGCAGACCGGAGTAAGATGGTCTGTAACCCTTACAACTGCCACCCAACCACACACAATTAAGGTGGGTAGCAGCCATTGGGCAATAATGGACAAGGTCTTGATGGCCGACATGTCCGGTCGTGGTGACGAAATCGCTCAAGAGCGCATACGCAATCCCGTGAAGGAGAATGTGTATGGGATATCGATACCGCAACTACAAGCGGCGTACAAGAAGGAATCACGCAGATACGAGCGAATGATGAGGCCACCTGATGGTCCCGTCCGCTTAGTGGTTCCCAGTCCAGAATACGCATATGCCACTGATACCAAAAGTGGCAAAAAGCGAATCCAATTTGCTATCTACGACCCGGTTTCGGGTCTGATAGAAGCGACTAAGCAGAAATTCACAGATGTTGTGGAGTATGTCTTAGGGACACCCAAGATGGACGATAACAAGCCCATCAAACCAGAGTATGAAATCAAGCAGGATGATAAGGGGACTTCCATTTCATTGGACGCCTCTAACATCAGTGACGCAGGTATTGAGGCTTTCCTCAATGCCGCTCGCTCAGGGCTTGGTAACTCCGCAGACTTTGAGGAAGAGTGACACCTTCCAACATAAGATACGTAAAATGGGCACGTGTGCACATGGGGGATGAGAATCCTATCGCACGCGTGTCCATTCCAAACTAGAGACAAACATGTCAGACAACACTGCAATATTGATTAATTACAGAAAAGTTGACGGTAGAGCAATTGGCTTGTTCGGCGTTAAGCACACTTGCATTGACGCGCAGGATGCCACAAGGGTTGGGAAGGACGATGAGACCTTCTCCAGTCTAGAAAGGGCATTGAGAGAAGCAAGCACAATGTACTCTACATTAGTCGAAGGGGAAAGGACTCCGGAGTACGGAATCCGACTCTCGTTCGACGCCCGGAATCCAAATGGGATTCCACAGCCGACACTCAACTGGTTCACAGACTGAATCAGAATGTCGGCGTCAAAACTAGAGCCAGCCCATGAGGCTGGTCAAGGAGAACCTAACATGAGAAATGAAAGGACAAACAATAAGAGACGAAAACCCGTATGCAAGGACTGTGGGTGTCAAGTGGGAGGCGGATACAAACTGCGACCAAATGGCATTAACGTCATGTATATGTTGAAGGATGCGTTGTGGCTTAAGGTCAACGACGGAGAGAAGAAGGGGCACTTGTGCCTCATCTGTGCCCAACTGAGGCTCGGTAGGAAATTCGTTCCTGCTGACTTCAAGGCAGTACCTCTAAACTTCCGCCCGAGAGGAGCACTAGAATCGCTCTTCCCGATGGAGTTTGCAGACCACATGACGGCTTTCGTTTCAGATGAGAACGAGGAAGTGGTTACTATCGACGTCAATGAGGACGGAGAAACTGCCTGTGAGAGTCCAACTTTCAAGGCGCACAAGCAAAGACTTACCGAGGAGGTGGCAATAGAAGAGGCCACCGATTTGAAAAAGGGCTTGGTGCGCAAGAGAGGGCGACCGAAGGGCAGTAAGAACAAGCGAAAGCGAGGACGACCATCGACTCACAGCGTGAAGACGCGCAAGGGAATGGCCGCACGCCGGAAGGCGGGCAAGGCTTACACCGGAGCGGTTTACGGCTATAACAAAGGTAAGGACGGAACATTGAGTCCTAACTGGAGAGAACAATTGGTTATTGCATGGCTAGACTCCCGCGTTGGTGGGAGGAAGAATGCCCGCGATAAACTATCGGCCAGTACGGCCGCAAGGATATTGAATGCCAATGGATACAAGGGGAAGAAGGGAGGAAAATGGACCTCAACAGGTGTACTCAGAACAATAGGAGTAGACCACGTTGAGAGAATGAAGACTCTTACCCAGTACTCAGTAGGCGAGTCATGGGGTATGGACCCAAAGTACTTCGTCACCACTATGGCGAAGATAAAGGCAAAGCACCCGAACCCACTAGGGTTCAAGGAACTGACCGAACTACTCTAGGGTAGTAGGTAATATCCAAACTAGAAACTAGAGGTTTATCTAGGTAGACTACCTAGGAGATACATGAGAAAGGAGACATTGGCGAATACTAGATTATATCGCCGATAGTCTCCTTTTTTTAGTGTCAATTAGAGGACTGAACATGAGTCATCGAGTAAAAGGAAAAACATGCCTAACTGTTGCAGATGAGGATATCGTAAAGGAATCGCTTGAAGAAGCATTCCCTAACGGTACCGTAAAGGAAAACAGTAGGTACATGGGAACCCCATGCACGTTTGTAGTGTCAGATGAGCATGGTCGCGACATATGCGGGTTAGCGGAAGACAGGGGCGGACAATTGTCCCTAGTCACCTACAACCCCGGATATGGGAGAAGTGGCGACCAAGCAAAGATTGACGCACAGATGAGTAAGGTGTACACCACTTTTGCGGGCAAGAAAATTGTAAAGGAATTGAAAGCCCGTGGAATTGAGTGTGAAACATCTGCTGCTGAGGATTCCGAACTTGAGATTGATGGGGAGGTTAAGCCGACCAAGAAGGTATCCGTCACGATAACTGGCGGAGTATCTACTAGTACCAGCCAGTCGGTTGGTATGGACGGAGATGCCGGAGGCATGGACGGAGGTGAGATATAATGTCGGACGGAGTAACGTTCGATGTTCACTTCGACCCGGAAACGGGTGAGGTGCACACCGTCATTGAAGGCTACGGCAACGCAACCTGTGACCAGTTGGCTGAGGCAGTGGAAACTACTCAGACCGAAACTAAGGTCACCAAGACCCAGTCAATCGGAGACGATGATGCCGCCGTTCGTGGCGAGCATCTGAGTCAAGGGTAAAACCTACGGGACATAGAATCGTCCCAAACTAGACATGGTTCTAAAGAACGATGAACAAGAGAACGAGACCGAAGAATCTCAAAGTGAGGAGGACCGAATACTTGAGGACCTCGCACTGAGAGACGTATTGGTGAGCGAGAAGAAAGGCATAACCACGCAGGTAGCACAGATAACGACCCGACTAAAGGAGTCTATTCCCGCTACCGATAGCATGGACGATGGCTACCGCATTGGAGACTGGAAGGTCACCAACAGGGAAGTCAGGACACGCCGATTAATCAGCGACCGAGAAAGGTTTCTAGAAGCGGTAGTACCGATTCTACTGGAGAATTTGCCTAATGGCGGGGACGAGAACACAGTTTCTTCGGCCCAGAAAACAGTGGAAGAGGTACAAGCAGTGGCTGTGCAGATATGGGACGGAGTACGAAGAACGACAGTAAGTCAAAGATTCGTACAAACTCGCGTAGCACCAGACAATTGAGTGGGACTACCCCACTAAACTAGATGATAAAACACATCATACGAATGTGGATTCTTTTCCTTATGTGGATAAGATACCCATAGACGGGAGTCCAACTGACCCCGGAGAGGCGGCTTTCATTGCGTTAGTATGTATATGCTCTAGTTATTTTACACCAAACAGGTGAAATATATGTGAACATAACATAGTAACAATTGAAACAACCAAATCTAAAACCTATGACTAATAACCGTCATTCTGTCAATACGCACACTTGTCAACGCGTACGACGGGTGGTGGTGAACGAGGAGAAGGGCAATAATGTAAATAGGCGTGGCTTAGCCACGTAACGTATTATCATGCGGGATGAGCATTAGGGCAGACTACCAATAACGCGTTATGTGGGTTCTAGTCTGATTCCTGTGGCAAGATATTACCTAAAAAAACAACTACCGTTAGGTAGAAGGTTGTTTTTTTACGGAGGATAAAACGCATCTCACACTAAAGTGTGGGCGACGCTATAAAAATCAGACCAGAAATGGTTGCATGCGTACTATTCTCCAAATTAGACAGAGAGGAAAATGAGGAAGTGAAATCTCTCAACACTGAGGTACGGATTACCGATGACGTAAACGATACCAACAGGTTGACAAGATACACACACTAATCACACTCGACATATCAGAATGGCAGAACTGCTTCGCAGTTCATAGGCGCACATCAGATATGTCTCAAATCATCTAGGGCCGCAACTTGACAAACCTGTTGGTATCGTTACCAACGGGCGCTCAGGGGGCACAAGGTGTGTCAGAACCAGCGTATATGGAGGAGGAAATTGGTCACGAACCGTTTCAAATCCATACTACAGTTGGATACGGGCACATATCAGGCTCTTCAAAACACAACGCGTTGGAACTGCGCACCACGGGAGGAACTCGTGGCTGCCGCTAGAACTAACGCATGTTATGATGAGACGCATCATCACAAACGAGGCGAAACAAACGATTACTGCTCAATTTGCAGTCTTCAGGTAGTGCTTCAGGAAGTTGATAGTCAATATCAGCGTGATAATGCATTGGAACGCAAGCACACAGCAGTGGGCTTAGCAGCGCAATACAGCGATTTCCATCAGGAATAACCGTAAAGCGAATGGTTCCAAGAGTACGTATGAATTCATGACCAGAAATGCGGCAATACAAAGCCGCATATGACTGGCTGAATAGTTGCATGAACAAACATGCAATGATACAAGAGTAGTGAATATTTCCGAAAAACGTGACACTGCGAGCATGTAAGGGTAACAGGAGAGGCAACAACATTGTGGAAGCACAATGAGTGCACTCACTGTACTCACCCAACACATATCGTCAAGAGTCACTGACAACGCTTTGCTTTGATGCGAAAACAGCCCATTTGGGTGGTTTTGCAAGAACAGAGTAAAGCATATTGTAACACGTTGAAAGTAAGGATATGCGTTAGTTGGATGAAGTCCAACAACAACACTAGTTGCGTAAGACATCACACGATGTTGAGAAGGAACAAATGGGAAAAACGCATGACTGCTCTAATGGTCAATGAAATCAAGCACAAAAGCAGGAGGTCTATGCTGCATGCACAAAAGCACGTCAGCATACACCATCCGCTCGCGAAATCTGGACCATTAAAAACAACACATGTCAAAAGGAAAATGGAGTACTGCAAGCACACTGAAGATATGGAATGTCGACGTACGTCGATGAAGAACACCCCTCGTTGAGACGGTGATTCCTACCACTCAGTGATTAACAGTGGAGTTAGTGGATACTGGATACCCATAATCACATGTCATCAAGACATGCGTGACTGAGCACCAGTGGCAGATATCGGGTATTGAAACACCCGTTAACTAACACCAACCCAACTTAGACGTCCTAGGTACCCTGAAACAGCACAAGTTGTTGAAAGGGAATCAACAAAGGACGGATATGGAACTTGCAAACAAGAGGGCATCAATTGTTCAAAGACTAGGCATCACCACCATACAGTGGGAATGCTGAGGTCAAAGAACGGTCTAACGAAATGAAGTAACATGTCAACAAGACATGTCGACAACCATGCATATGGCGACGCATCCACTCTCGACAAGAGACGGACTGGGTCCCGGTAGAAACAGCACGGCTTGTTGAGAATACATCTAATGAGGGAAGAAAACTACGGTTTTCTCCACAATTACAATAGACTTCATGACGTGACACGTGTATATGAGCGCTGGAGAACAAGACCTGAATGAAACACCTGATGAAAACAATCAGGAGGACAACCTCCCAGAACGGGAGACAGGCAACAACAACAGCGAACAGCAAACACACAATGCAGATAGAACAGCGGATGAACGCCGCGATGATACTGGAGACACAGATACTGATGATAGAGGGACACCTGATATGGATGCCCTCAATGAGTCCGCACCGGACAATACATCAGTTGATGACGACAATGATGAAGGAAGTGAAGAACCAACTCATAAGACATTCACCGAGATAGGACAAGATATCCTATCGATGGTAAGATGACGAATACCTACGCACAACCACTCAAGGTTCAGGAACCTGAGGAGAAGAGCAGGCATACATCATCAAGAATATCTAGATGACAAAGCGTTAGATGCCAAAACAGGCTGAAAACGGGGTTCAATCTTTTTTCAGGTGCACGCTGAGGGTATATGAACCTCCCAAAATGCACCATCCTCGACTCATGCACAATGAGGAACAAGAGGAGAGCAAGAATCACACATCGTCAAAACGCAAGTGTATATCGAAGACGACGAGGGCCGACAGCACTTATCGTCGAAATACATCTCAACGATAGTTGATTTGTTATGTACATGCAGCAAGGGTAACTTCGGGAGAGGGAGCCCAAGTGCAGACCAGTTCACCATCCTTGGAACCCAAGGTTTCCGGACTATGGAGACCAAACAAACTTTGTCAGAACCCAAAACAAGGGTACTGCAAGGCAGTCCAAAGATGGAATCATTCACGACCCGGAACTTCGGAAGGAATTCCTCGTCGTGTGTTGTATTAGAACAACATTCGTTCAAAACAACGACGAACGCGTGTTCTGACAAAGCATTGCAATGGAGTATGGCCAAAGGGAGACTATGTTGACCTCGCCGCTCCAAATACAAAGAAAGGATAGACATCAAACGCCCACCGACAAGATATGGCGTTTGGACTATCTATATTTGAAGAGTGTAAAACACAGACATCTGTGAGATGAATGAGGAAGCACATACTTCCGCCCTAGTAGGCGGATTGTGGTGATGAATATCGCCGACTGCTCCTCCTGACGCTATAAAAACACAGAATGTCAAGAACAAAGACCGAACAAGAAGGTTGGAAGTGAGGAATCGATGATTCCTGACGACTTCCCTCATTGGGGATGGACCAACCATGGTGTATGGGCAAAGGGAGACTACGGAAGTGGACCCCGTCGCGTCGCACACATATTGTCACGAATAGGCTGTAATACTACCTAAAGTGACAAGAAAGCGAAGTGTATACATGCAAAAACACCACAATTTATGACAATTGATGATGATAGAGCCCGCAATGGGCTGGGGTATTGGACAGCACCACGAACTGATACAGCATTGACATGACAAATGTCGATGAGATGTTGGCACGTGATGACCAATCCCAACGACCGGTCACCTCACCCGAATCAACAATCGGTGAGAATGACAAGGGCCCGGCCGGCTACTCCCAAGCGAACAACCATCGTTTGGAAGAAGACAAGTGACTACCACATCGCGAGAAGATGTGAGTCATCGGCTATGCTGTCAGGCAGGACCATGCCTGAAGAGAAAGTACTGCATTCGTTGACAACGCATAATGAGAACAAAGGGACACGGTGTGGAAGTATTCCACGCCGAATGGCTCTTTGTTTACTGCCTGCGTATATATCTCAACGAACATTGACAGAAGTATACTAGTGGCTAGCAAAACTTAGCCCCTAGAAAATGCTTGCAAAAAATAGCACAAAACCGTGCTACTGCGAGCCTATACGATTAACGAACATGAGGCGAAGCCAGCCTTGTGTCTTCTCAGGCTCGACTACGATGGGATATTCGTACGAGACCCGGGGTATTTAACGACGAACGTTACAAATTAAGAGAAAGCAGATTGTTTCTGTCTTTCACTTTAGAGAAGGAAGAAAGTGTATGTAACCTTACAACAACCGACCGGCATCACTGGTTTTATAGGGCATCACTGGTGATTGTGGTTGAACCCAGTCCCCCTCGCTTACCGGCGAGTAAGGGTAAGGAAATCAGCATGCAATCAGTCCCCTTTCCTGTAACACTGTCACCAGATAGAAATTAGAAGGAGAATTTTATATGAAGAAAACTGATGATAAGTTGAAAACTGAATTGAACGCCATGTTTGGGGCGAGTCTCGGTGGATTAGCAATATCCACAAGCGAGCATGTAGCCCTGAAACAGTCGTGCGTAAGGACCGTCTACCAGCCAAATTTTGGTGATGGTGGACCGGTCTCACGCGTGTACGAATGGAGTGCAAGTCATGGAATACAAGAGATTGCCATATGTGAATATGTGAACCCATCTGACCCGAGTAGTGGGATGACAAGGCGCACTCAGCGCCTTAACTCATCCACACAGGGTGTTATGCTGGGAAGCAACTTCATACCCGAACACGCCGACGAGAATCACTACGATGGCGAAGGAAGTAGCGGGCAACAAAGGGCAAACTTTGCACTTGATTTCATAGAGAATTATAGAGACATTACAAGCGTACCAATACCCCGGAACGGAAGGGCGGAGCATGTTGTTATCATGCTACGCAACTGGGACAGGGCAATTGGTATGAATGGAGTGTTTATTGACAGGCAACTTCGGTTGCTTGACGAAGTATCAGACCCATCATCAAGGCTTAGGTTGGAGCAAAGGATTATCCCGACGATAATCATGCACTCCTCCGGGTCTTGGAAGGACACAAAGCCTGACGGTACCGCAATGGTACCGAAGGAATTGAAAGAGTCTTTGAGATTGTTTGATTACCTCCCTCCAAATAAAGAGGACCGGACTAGGATTGTCCGTAGGGAAATAGACGCGTACTCCGGACAGTTTAGCGAACTTGCGACTGTCACGGATGAGCAGATAGAAACTATTGCGGATGCAACCGCAGGTCTTACGCGAAAGAACATCACAGATTTGATGTGTATTTCGATATCACTAAGCAAGAACATCGATATCCCATTGGTGCTAGAAGAGAAGCGAAAGATGGTGTCCGACGCCGGATACCGCTTGCTTCGACCCGATGCTGGATTTGAGAGCATAGGTGGACTGAGCCCGTTGAAAGACTGGATTCAGAAAATCGCTCCGAGGTTCACAGACGCCGCAAGAGAGTATGGGTTTCTCCAGACTCCTCGCGGACTACTCATGGCTGGAATCCCCGGCTGTGGTAAGACGGCTATTGCAAAGGCAATGGCTAAGGAACTGAATATGAACATCTTGATGGTAGATGCAACCGACTTGAAGGGCTCCCTAGTGGGGCAATCTGAGGGGAAGGTTCGCAAACTGCTACAAACTGCCGAAGCGGCGGCTCCGTTAATCGTCTTCGTTGACGAAGCGGAGAAGTTGCTGGGTAAGCAAGAAGGAAGCCTAGATGGTGGCGCTCACGCCGCTGTTCTCGGGCAATTCCTGACGTTCATGCAAGAGAACGATAGTGGCGTGTTCTTCGTCTTCACGGCGAACAACATGTCAGCATTCGCTCCAGAATTAGTGGACAGGTTTCCCGGTAGGTACTTCATTGACCTACCAAAACCTGTGGAGAGAGAGGCAATTTTCAAGATTCACTTGACTATTCGCGGTAAGGACTGGTCCGATTTCGATATCGGGTCACTCACCGCCGCGACCAAGGGTTTCTCGGGAAGGAACATCGAGGACGTAATCACGGAGGCTATGACGAACGCCTTCTACGAGGAAGGCCGCGAATTGACCACCGAGGACATTCTCGCTGTAATACGCGAGTACAAACCTACAAGTGAAACAAAGGCCGACGACATCAAGGCAATGCGAGCGTACGTCAAGGACGGACTCATGCGCACTGCTAACGACCCCGGTAAAGGGGAGTCAAGGTCAAAGAGGAATATTATCCCACCCAGTGGGACTGACGAAAGTCGGATAAACAGTATTCCTACTGATGATTTCTGATTAAGGGGGCAACCCCAAACTAGGAGATAACTATGGGAACAACAAGAAAAGGATACGAAAGAGAAATGGAATTACAAGAGAACATATTCAATACTACTGATATGTTCTCGGTCCTACACTACTATCGAGAATTCAAGACAGACACCCCGAACCTTCCAGAATTAATGAGGAAGAATGATTGGGAGGAGATACCCGAAGAGGTATTTGAGGAACTGGATTATATTGTCGATAGAGTGCTAAGGGATGAAGATTCCATGAAGCGTGTAGATACTATGAATCGCTCTTGGGAAGGAGGACCAGATATGACCTTCCTGCTAGAAGATAAGATGCTTGAAAAGGCATTGAAATTCGTAAGCAGGGAAGTCTATCTGAGAGAAGGTAACGGGGAATATGACCGTGCCGAGGCCGGAGAAATGGCTAAAGAATACCTTCCAAGGGCGATTGAGATTTTCGACGCGTTTATTCACAAGTGTCTGGGACTCGCATTGAGTAAAGTGTTTAGTCGTGCACAAAACCACGAATTGACAATTACCGAAGCGTGGGTCCTAGAACCCAAAATAATCGAAATTGATGACAACGACGAAAGGACGAGAGTGGCAGGACAAATGTTCGGACAATATGTGCCGGAATTTGAGTTTACGCTCACGTACAGTGCCGTTGACAAGAGCAAACTGAAAAAGGATGCTAAGAACAACCGAACGGACAACATGTTCGGGTGAAGGTCAGTTGACCTTCAAACTAGGAGGGGTATGTCTGCGCAAACCACTGATTCGACCCTTGTGGGCGGACTGTGGGGACTGGCCGCGCAAACAGTCGGGTTTCACACACCCAGACAGGAGCGACCACAAGACAGATAATGTGGTTGACATGCCTCTCCACACTAGATGACTACGAACAGTAGAATTATTTCGATAGCACCCACATTTTCTTGTGCAAAGAAATGTAAGGATTGCTATCTAACTACTGGTGTCACAAAGGAGATGAGAGACGCAGAATTGAGTACGACGGAGATTTCCCGAATACTTAGTACTGCGTACAGACTATCAAACTACAATGAATTAGCCATATCGTGGAACCCAATGCCGGGACAGGATGAGGCGGTTTTTGATATAGCGAGAAATGCTATGGCCATGGGATATAAAACAATCAATATCACTACGACCATTGACAATGATTTCCCGCTGATGTTTCAAAAATTGCTGAATTCTAGGAGCCGGATGGGAGACGAAAGATTTGTGCTAAGTCTATCTTGTGATGATATCCACGGATTTGAATCACTAAGAGAGTTTCTTTCTGGATATGGCGCTATGTCATACCCACTAGAATTAACTCACAGTGGAAAGTTAGACGGTTGCTTGAGCGAAACTCAAGAATGGGCGAGCATTCGCCCCCGTGTAAACCTGAATCTCAATCTATTGTGGACACCGGGCGTATTTCGTTGGCTCTTTGATGACCCTGACGGGTTCAAAGAAGACTTCGGAATGGCCTTACAAGTATTCGATACAATACAACATCTGATGTTGAAGCCACTCGACCTTTATGGTGGGTGGGATGAATTCATACAGATGTACACCAAGGTGTTCACGGAACACCCGAAAATCTGCATAGCAGGGAATTATGATTCGGATGGTAAGTCCGGAGGGATAATTGGTGATGCGACGCTGAATAGCATATTCAAGGTAAATCCTTGTGCGGCATTGCATACACAGATGCTGGACATTGACCCGATGGGTAACGTCAGGGTCTGTCCAGAAAACCCAAATGTGATTGTCGAAGGCTCCGAAGTAAGGGATGGCTTTGGCACTACAAATGTAAGCACGCATGCAGAAACATGGAGATTTATTGAGGCCCAGTGGTTGCGACACACGCATACTGGGACTTATGACGGGAGAGCAAAGGACCCCTTGCGGGACTGCTCCCAATGTAGCGAATGCAATTGCATCACAGGCGTATTCCGAGACATATCGGAATTTGAGGATATCTCAGGTATGTTACCCGTCTGATGAAAACTAGGAGAGAACTGAGGCGAAAGCCAATGACGATATCGCACTTTGGTCGGCCTTTGGCCGATTACAGTCGAAATCTGAAGTACGCCCAACCCAGTCGCAAGTGCGGCTCCCGGGCCGGGCCGTCCAAACAAGTTGGACGCATACAGATTACGACCCAAAGCACGATTTTGAGATACCTGCGGCCCTACGGGCCTTGTCCCCTCGTTCGCGAGGGGAATGCCTATGCAGGCATGCATCTCAAAAAATTAAATGTTCTCCATTAGGTAATGAGTTGACACTGAGGCCGCAAGGCCAATGACGATATGACTTCAAGATGGCCTTGCAGACGCAAGACCACGGCTACGCCGCCACACCACAAGTAACGTGTACCACATTCCTTGTGATATGTTCTTGAAGTCACCAGTGAC
>MDSZ01249385.1_pt1 | contig 14509 bp, 14 predicted proteins | sample 811201 | NCBI WGS metagenome assembly MDSZ01 (sample SAMN05326647, study PRJNA326480) | marine metagenome | isolation source: seawater | place: Indian Ocean: North | collected 2010
ATGACACGTAGCGATAGCGTTGAAAATATGTCCGAAGAAGAACGAAAACAAATGTTAAAAAAACTAATGTTAGAAAATCTTAATGATGGCGGTTCCAAAAAGAAGAAAACCCGTCGTCGTAAGAAAAAGAAAAAAACAAAAAAGAGACGTTCTAAAAACAAAACAAAAACTCGTTCCAATAGACGCAAAAAGCGGAGTAAAGGAAAAAAGCGAAGAAATAATCGTCTCACTTAATTCATTATTTAATAATAATTATAAATAATGAATTGTTTAACTTCCACACATAAGACACTCTTCATCAGTGTCTTCGGTATTTTCTTTGGGTTTTATAGTGAATTGCTGCGGTTGATGCCGAGGTTTGCGGCGTAAATAATAAATACCGGTTTTCAACCCCGCTTTCCAAGAATAAAAATGCATCGCGGTCAAATTCTTGTAATTAGGCTCTTCCAACCAAAGATTTAAACTCTGGCTTTGGCAAATATAAGCCCCGCGATCAGCCGCCATATTAATAAGATGTTTCATCGGTATTTCCCAGACTATCTTGTATTTTTCCTTTAAATCGTCCGGTAAACCATTTATATACTGCACGCTACCTTTATTCAAAATAATATTGTTTTTAACATCCTCCGACCATAGCCCCAACTCTGTTAATTCTTGAATTAAATATTTATTGATAACTATAAACTCACCCGCTAATGTTCGTCGCGTGTAAATATTACTAGTAAACGGTTCAAAACATTCGTTGTTTCCAAGAATTTGACTAGTGCTTGCCGTTGGCATGGGTGCAACACATAAGGAATTCCGCAAACCATACTTTTGGATAGATTGCTTTAATTCATCCCAATTATAACGGTCGCTTGGCTTAACGCCCCACAAATCAAACTGCAATTCGCCTTTACTAGCAGGAGATCCTTCGAATGAACTATATGCACCTAAAAGATCCGGGTTTTTAATATTCTTGATTTCATTATAAATAGGCTTATATTCCGTGATTTCATGGATTAAAATGTCCTTTTCAAGTTGTTCCATTTGATTAAAATCATTAATTTTAATATTAGTTTCTTCAGGGGTTTTCGAAGAAAAATACAAGGTTTCTTTTTTGATTTCATTTTTAATAGTAAGCATACTATTTTTTCTTTCTTTCGCGATTTCATTGGAAGCTTCAAGCGTTGCGTGATAAATAGTTTCAAATATATTTAAATTAACTTTACGTGCGTCTTGACCGCAATACGCCAAATTCATTAAAATAAGGGCATCTGCCAAACCTTGGACCCCAATACCAATAGGTCGATGCAAAAAATTAGAGCGCTTTGTTTTATCCGTAGGATAATAATTAATATCAATAATTTTATTAAGATTTCGTGTGATAATTTTAACAACTTTGTGTAGATTGTCATAATCAAATTCTTTTGTATCTTTAACAAATTTACTTAGCGCGACACTAGCAAGATTACAAACCGCGGATTCTTCCGGGGATGAATATTCAACAATTTCAGTACACAAATTACTAGATTTAATGACACCCAAATTTTGCTGATTGGATTTAAGATTGCATGCATCCTTGTATAAAAGATAAGGTGTTCCGGTTTCCATTTGACTATCTAGTATTTTAAACCACAGTTCTCGTGCCTGTATTTTTTTAACATATTTTTCTTCGGATTCATATTTGTTATATAATTCTTCGTATTTCTCTCCAACAGCATCGCTAAAACCAGGACACTGGTCGGGACAAAACAAACACCAAGACTCATTATTTTCTATTTTTTTCATAAACAAATCAGGAATCCACAAAGCATAAAAAAGGTCTCGGGCTTTTGATTCTTCATCACCGTGATTTTTCTTAAGCTCTAAAAATTCTTCAACATCGGGATGAATGGGATCTAAATAAATAGCAAAACTTCCGTTTCTTTTTCCACCGCCTTGATCTACATACCTCGCAGTATCATTAAAAACCTTTAGCATAGGAACAAGACCGTTACTAGTGCCATTTGTGCCGCGTATTTGCGTTCCCTTAGCTCTAATATTATGGACGTGAAGTCCAATACCTCCAGCCCACTTGGATATCTGGGCGCATTCCTTAAGTGTATTAAAGATACCATCAATGCTATCATCAGTCATTGAAAGTAAAAAACAAGAACTAAGCTGCGGTCGTGGCGTACCAGCATTAAAAAGAGTAGGTGTAGCGTGAGTAAATTGTAAAGTAGACATTAAATGATAGGTTTCCAAGGCACGTTCAATGTCATTTCCATGAATTCCAATAGAAACACGCATCCACATATCTTGAGGTCGTTCAATACATTTTCCATTGTGTTTAACAAGATAAGCTCTTTCTAAAGTCTTAAATCCAAAATAATCGATTAAATAATCTCGTTCATAATCAATTGCTTTAGAAATTTTAGATTCATATTTTTGGATATATTTCCACAATTCTTCTGAAATTAGAGGAACATTTTTTCCGTGGCAATCCTTGTTTTCATATAAGGTTTGCATAGTTTTAACAAATAAAGAAGAAGAATCTTGTGGAGAAGAAAAAGAAAGAGAAGTATTTTTTTGATGATTGGATACAGCAATTAAGCCAGCTAAAACACCATAATCATAATGGGTAGTAATCATAGAAGCGCATTGTTGAGCGGTTAATTCATCAATCATCTTAGTTTCTATTTTATCGTATAATTGATCTATAACTTTTAAACATAATGCGGCGTAATTAATAGAAAGTCTTTTTTTATTTCCAAGCTTTTTAACACGTTGTAAAATTTTATCAAAGGAAATTTCTTCCTCTAAATGATTTCTTTTAATGACTCGCATTTCAGTGTCATTCATAATAATATTATTATAATATAAATTTTAAATCATTCATACTAAATATTTTAGACAATAATTAAAAATATTTAATTTATTTTAAAACTAAAGGGTCTGTATTAATCTTAATAACGTTATTAATGGAAACATCACCATTTTTCAAAGACAACAAACAACCTTTACGCTTATCTTTATCATCAAAAGATTTAGTCCTTTTTTTTGGTGCTCTATGTTCGTAGCCGTGTATGCGTTCTTTTTCAATAATGTTCCATGTATTTTGAATATCACCAATAATTTCTTTAAACCAAGGTTTATTTCTTAAAACCAATATGCAGCTAAATGTATGTAAATACCAATATATATTTTTAACCCATAATAGATGGTTATTTTTTTCCATTGTTTTACTTTCCCATTTTAAAAAGTCTTCTTCAGGGAGATTAATAGGTGGATATTCATAATAAGGCTTAGAATCTTTCATAAATAACATAAAAACTCCTTTTAGTCGGTCTTCTTTTGTTTTATTAAAGGTTCCGTCATTTTTAAATTCATTATAATCATTATATTCTATGAATTTAGTTTCAAGAAAATCGCATTCATTAAGGTCGCATACCTCCATTTGTAGCTGCATTTGAATCCAATATTCCATTTTTGGTATTCCATTAATTTCGCGGTTAACAATATTTTTAATTTCCAACATTCTTCCATACAAATTAGATTTAGGGTCGGTTATAATACCATCAGGAGAAGCTCCTAAAAAAGTGTATTTATCGTGTTGAATACATCCAAAATCATCAACCTTTGTATTATATTTTTCTTCATATAATTGAACTGATATGGGTTCATATTTGGTGCCCCAATGGAAAGGAGAATCCATATTAACTCTATCATATTTGGCATTATCGTGAGGCTTACATTTTTCATATATAATACTATTTTTAGAAGATTCAGAATCTAAAATTTTCCATGCGTTACTGGCGGTAATGAGATTATATCTAAACAAATACCATTCAGGGGTTCTTTGTTCTGGTTGTGGTTTATTTTTTAAATACATTAATTTTTTATTTATTTTATCTATATTTGGAGCAACCCTTATAAATGTTTTTTTATATGATCTTCTAGGTATAAAATATTTAAAATAAGTCATGCATAATTGTTCTAGTATAATATCAGCAGTATAAGATAATATATCTTGATCTAAAAAATCAAATTGTATAGATAATAGATTTTTAATATCAAAAACAAGATTTTCATGAAAATATGGATTTGAAAAAGAACGTATATTTGATTTGATATAATCATCTAATAATACTTCAAGTACATCATTTAATTGACAATATTCTTCTTTTGATAAAAATGATTTATTCATATCATTTAAAGATTCGATAATTTTATTTATTTCGTTTAATTTATCACTCATTATAGTATTATATATTTTACTGTTTATATCTATCAATTTTATGATAATGTATTTAAGATTATTTGTTATCATCTTTTGATTTCTTCTTTTTTCCAGATTTTGGTAAAGAAAGTGCTTTTAATGTTGAAACACGGCGTTCGCTGCGTTTTAAAGTAAATTTATTTTCTTTATATATCAAGTTAGGAATAGAACTTATTTTTTGTGTATCTTTGTTATATATAATATCTTTAACATGTTGCAATTGTTTTCTATCTAAACAACTTTTAAGATAAACTTTAAGAGATTTTATTTGTATATTTGAAATTTTATACTCTTTACCTAAGTTTTCAGCATAATCATATAATAATTTTATTTTAGTTGTTTTGTTTAATTTATTCCATGATTCTTTTTTATTGATATTTTTTTCTTTTTCCAAAAAATTATCAATTTCATCGTTTTCTATATTTTTAGTTTCTTCCTTGATTTTATCATTTCCAGTTAAAAGCATAGTTTGATATTTAAGATTTTTCAATTCTTGACATTCATCTCCCATTATATTATAATCATAATTAAATTTTAACCAGTTTTATGATAAATATATTAATATAATAATAAAATTGAAAAATAAATGATACAATATATATAGATAATAATGGTTTCAACAATAATCAGCGTGGATGGAAATATAGGGTCTGGAAAATCTACACTTGTTAGTATATTAAAATGTCATTATAAATGCGATGTTGTAGTATTAACAGAACCAGTAGATTCATGGAATGATATAAAAGAAGATGAAACAGACGAGAATATTATTTCAAAATTTTATAAAGATAAAGATAGGTATTCATTTTCCTTTCAAATGTTAGCTTTAATTACACGTATATCAGAAATAAGAAAAGTAATTAAAACAAATCCTAAGGCGGTAATTATAACAGAAAGAAGTATAGATACAGATAGAAACGTATTTTGCAAAATGTTGTATGATGAAGGTTATATTAATGAAATAGAATATAAAATATATATGAAATGTTATAATGAATTTATTGATGAATTTCCTACAGCAGGAACAATATATTTGTATACATCTCCTAGTGTTTGCCATAAAAGAATATTATTAAGAAATAGAAAAGGAGAAAATATAGATATAAATTATTTAGAGAAATGCTCTGAATATCACGATAATTGGCTAAAAACATCACACAATTTATTCATAAAATTAGATGGAAATATTGATATTTATAAATCACCTATTTTAATTCGTGGATGGATAAAGCAAATATCTGGATTTTTAGAAACATTCGCTCAATCACAAAATCAAAAAAAAATATTTACATATTACCATAATTATCCTTATGAAACTTATATAAAACATATACAAGAAGAGATAGAAGAAGAACAAGATATAGAATATTAATTACTTTTAACAATTTAATAATATTAATTATAATTATAATTGTAATGTTTTCAAAAAAACTAATAATAGACTCAATGAGTCGTTTATATAAAAATAAATATATTACTTTAAGAGATGGTAATATTAGTTTTAAACCAAAAAATAAACCTTATTTTTATATATCAGCTGGTTCTATTAAAAAAGACAATATTAATGAAGACCAAATTATAAAAATAAGCTTTTCAGAAACCGGTATATGGTATGATAATACCTCTCTATATAAACCATCAAGAGAATTAATTATGCATTCTTTTTTACAAACTGACAATAAATTTAAAAATAAAGATTTATTTGTTGTTCATTCACATCCTAAAAATATTTTAGCTTATATGAAACTAAATGATACTAAAAATAATCGTGAATTGAATACAATTAAAGATTATTTTCCAGAAGTAAATGTAGCTTCTATTGGAGATAATGTTCCTTATCATGATGCTGGTAGCAATGAATTAGCAAAAAACTGTTTTGATAACATTTTTAATAATTCACACGTTGGTTTAGAAAGACACGGATTAATGTCTATAAGTGATGATGTAGATAAAATATTTGAAGATATAGAAACCTTAGAATATTATTGTGAAGTAGTTTTAAAATCATAAAAAAATAATAAATTATATATAAATAAATAACCTTTAATAAATAAATAACTTTTTATTTATACACATATATTTTATTTAATTCTACTTCTCAGTAATGTTTAACTATTATTATATTTAACTAATTTCTCTTCAATAAATATTAAACTATGACAACCAACTCATCCAATTATTATTATTATTAGCTCTTATTATACTATTATTATAATTTATATTAGTAAGTGATTCTGGTTTATATTTTAAAATATCAGTTATTTTAGAAGTGGTTTTAAATAATTCATCACCATAAATGTCTTGTAATAAACACCATTCAAACATTCCTCCAGGATATACATAAATATTTGTAAATCCTAAATCCTGTAATTGTTGATATTTTTCATAAGTTTTTGAATCATTTGAATTTTTCCCATAAATAACCAATCGTTTTTTCTTATTTTTATATAAAAGGTGATTTATTATTTGTTCTTCATGGCTAGCGTTTATAGTATTAGGAATTAAACACTCTTGATTGTAAATTGGTAATGTATTTATTAATATACAATCTATCTTTTTTTTTGAAATTTCTTGCATATCTTCATAATTTATTTTTTTTATAGATGATATATTTCCCATTGAATTATTACGATCATTTTTATTTTACGATTTAAACAAAAAATTGAAGTTGTGTAAATACTTATATGTCTAGATAAACACAATGAATAATCACAATAATAACTCGTTTAATGATTTGGAAAACGGTTCTTTTAAGATTGTTCCTATTAATACTTCAAGCGAAATTTCTCAACAAAGTTCCGTGTCAAGAGAATCAGATATATCTCAAAAAGAAAATTTTATTGTAGAATGTTTTAAAAGATGCTGCGTAGGCTCAGCTGGATGTTTAATAATATTATTTATATTAGCTCTTGCAGGTTCTTCTATAGCCTATTACGTTTATTGTATTATGGCTTTGGTTAAAGATAGCCACGACTCTATTCAAAATACTTGCAGTAAAAGTAATATATGGCCGTTTTTACTAACAGTTCTTATTTTAAATATTATAAGCTTACAACGAGCATCTATTTCAGAATCTAAGGATAATGGTATTGCTATTTTTAATATATTTATTGGAATTCTTATAATTATTAGTATGTGTACTTGGGGTTCTTTGGAATATTGGAATGAATGCGTTCAAGATAAACTATCTAATACTCTAATTTTTACAATGGTTCAAATTACGCTTATTATTGAATATGTAGTAATTGGTATGCTCTCAATAATCTTTATAGTTCTTTGGAGAAAACTTTGGTCTGAATCAAAAAAATAATAATACTTTAAATATATGGAAAATTTAAAAATACAATTAGAAACTCTATATAAAAAAGCTTTTTTTTCTAAAATAAAAGAAGATTTATCTAAAAATCCACCTGATTTACTCCATATTACAGTTATTATTAATGAATTAGTAGACGCTTTATGTAAATTTGTTCCTAACAAGCATGAAATTCATTCACTTATAAAGAGCGATATTATATGCGAAAATATTGGAGAAGAAACAATGCCTCGTATAATAGAAAGGTTTATTCATTGGATCGAGCAGTTTCAAGCACCCGTTCACGATTCTGTTACAAAACGCTGGAGAGATAATTATAAAAATGCTACAAATTATTCAGAATTTATTTCACAATTTTTAGAAGAATATTACAATCATACTGAGATGGTTTATAAAGAAGTATGGGAAGCAAGAAAAAGAATATCAAATAATGAAAGTGCTGTTCCACCACAACATCGTAATGTAATAAAAGGAAAGAATGGTGTTCCAGAAAAAATGAATTCAGGATTACGCTAAATATAATTACAAATCAATTAGTTAGATAAACTTTTTTATAATAATTTATATATTATAAATATGCCAATATATAAATTAAATGATCTTGAAAATGCTGTAAAACGTGAAAAATTAGAGGTTGCTATTGTTAGTTTTGGTGGTTCTGGTTCAAATACTTTAGCTGAATTTTATCAATCTAAAGGTATAAATACTAGAGCTCGTTGCTGGCAAAGGTTATTATGCCACTGCCCTGAACCAATTAAAATGGATATTCCTATTATATATTTATACAATGAAGATGCTAGAGATGCTTTTTGTTCTCAGAGAAGACGACGAAGGAACTTGGCAGCACCAGGATGTAAGGAAAATTGGAAGGGAATATGGAAGGATAATCAACAAAAATTATCTAATGGTTCGGTTTCTAATTACTCAGATGAAAATCTTCTTAGTTTAATGATACAACAATTTAAAAACTGGGTTAAAGTAGCAGAACAAGAAAATGTTTTATTTCTTACATTTCAGGAACTATTTACAGATTCAGGAAAAGATAAATTAAATTCCCATATAAACAGGGATTTTAACGATTATCCTAAATGGGGAGACCGCGAAAAACATATATATAACTTTGATGATCATCAAAATTTATTCGATAAATTTAAGGATGACCTTGATTTTATTAAGAATTTTAAATCAAAAAATACTAATTAGTTCTATAGGTTCTTAATGGTGCTCCAAACCGGGTTAATGGCACTGATGGATCCAAAAATAATACTTGATTTCCAGGAACATTCGATGACGATGCTGGTTTTATTTTTATATTATTACAATTGTTTGAAACCCTATTCGAAAATCTTTTACTGTTTACAAGCCGGGAAAATCGAGATTTTCTTGTTCCCCCACTATCATTTATTTCATTATTTTTATACTTTAATATTTCTGCCTTGCGTCTCATATCATATTGATACGTAGAATATTCTGTACTTGGACACGGTGGCGTATATCTTTCCCAATCTCTTGTTACTGTTTTTATAACAGATTCACCACCACTGCAATCTCGCACTTCAAATGTTTCGCTCATTATAATATATATAATTGATATATTATAATAAATAAATAAGAACTTCTGTGGTAGTTGACCCAGGTTTCTTTGAATTAATCGCACGTCTAGCAACAATATCTTCACAATTATATCCTTCAAATTGCTCGGTAACCAACCCTACTTTTGCGTTACTCATCATAAATTTTACGTCTTTCATTTTTTTTACTTTATCAAAGAGGGTGTTATGCATTTCTAAACTGAATCCATCAGCTACGTAACCCACAAATGATTTATCATTTTCTGGAGCATAAGGAGGATCTAAATATACAAAATCTCCTTTACATACATTTTTAATTGAATCATTAAAATCACTGTGAATAAATTCAACATCTTTGATTAAATCACTAATATAATTTAAATCAGCTATAGATATTATTGTCGGTGTTTTTTTGTAATGTCCATAAGGAACATTATATCCATTCGGTCCCTCACGATACATGCCTCTAAAACATATCTTATTAATAAACATAAATAAAGCAGAACATTCAATAGCATTTTTATCTATAGTATTAAATTTATTTCGCACCCAATAATAATAACTTTCTTTTGACGTTTTTGCTTCTTCTATTGTAGTCGGTTTTCTATTAATCAAGCTTCCTTTTATACCATTATATTCTTTTACATACAAATCGATATATTTATACAAATCATCTTTATTGCTTTGTATATGTTTATACACATTTATTAAAATACTATTAATATCATACGCATAGATTTTGTTTTTAATTACTAATTTATTTTGTTTTTGTAATGATAAAACAGCTAATAGAACGCTTCCGCCTCCTAGAAATAATTCATGATAATTATTTATTTCTTTTGGGATTTTTGAAATTATCTTGTCAATTATCTGCGTTTTACCTCCGACCCATTTTAAAAAAGGTTTCTGTATTTTTTGCTCTGTCATATTAGTATTTTATTTAATATAATATATTTTTAAATAATTGTTGCAAACTATTTCCCAAAGGTGCGTTCCACCTTCGATTTACAAGTAGATATGGAATATTTTTAGGTTTGTAAAAGAAAGCTAGAGAGATTTTATTTATATCATTTTTTTATCATGTCTTTTATCACAAATTAGGATAATCTTTTGCAAAAAGATAACTAAGAAATGAGTAGTGAAAAATAAAAATTGAAATTTTTTGTTATTCTTTTCACATAAACAATAAGATACTAAACAATCTATTTAAAGATTTATAGCTTACACTTTACAAAAATGGAAGCACAAAAAAACGATTTAAAACAATTAGAAGAATACATTCAAAAATATTATCCTAATTTAAAAGATTCAGATTTTGTAACAATGATAGATATCATATATATGTCAGCTTTGCGTAACAATATTGCGATTACCGTTTTGCTTAGTGATTTATATAAAGGCATACTTGATATAGACAATTTTAAAACAGAAAAAAGCGGTAATATTTATGAATTTATAGATCAAAAATACAGAACGTTTGCAGAGCGAATTAAAGATATCACGGTTGGTTCAAATGGCGGTATGGCAAATGTTGGTAAAGGAGAATGGCTTATAAGTCTTTGTTCTGGTATAGATCAAAAAACGGATAAACCTTATGTAAATATTATTAAAAATGGACTAGGTGATTACAATATAGTTGGTAAAAATGAAGAAGCAAAATGGAATGGCGGAAAAGTTGAGGTTGGAATGGCTGGAAATGAAGTTTCCAAACAATTCAATTCATCTATTGATATCCCAGATAAAAAATGGGTACCTTTTCGCGTAAAAGATAAAAAAAAATATACTGAAGAACAAATAAACCTTTATAATGCTATCTATTGGAAGGTAATTTCAGGAGAAGAAAATATTTCCTTAACTGATAATGAGTTAAAACAAAAAATTATTAATATGTCTTATATAAAAGTTTTTGAAAAAAGCGACTCCTTTATTATGTTTAATAATGATGGAAAGTTTCATCGCTTCTGCAATATAGAAGATGTAAATACATATTACCACGATAAACTTGACTTACTAAAAGGTACAAGCTGTGGTTTTGAATGCCGCTCTAATCAAACGAATCCTATTGCTCTATACTGTCACGTATTTTAAGGTATATATGAATTACTAATCTGTCTATGACCTATTTTAAACCTTCCTGAAAATATAAAGTTTCTTTTAAAATCATCACTATTTAAGTAACATAGTATTTTATCAAAATTAATTTTTTGTTTTGGAATAAGCATTAGTAACCCCCCTCCAAAATATTGGACTTTACCTTTAAATGCAATTTGTTTTTGCCTTGTTAAACCATATATATAAATACATTCTTTTCCAAGATTTTGCTGTATCGATTTTATATTTCTCGGAGCACCCCACTCAAACCAATTTTTTTCATTAAATTTTTTAATTTTTCTATTTATTAATTCATCTTTATAACTCAATAAATATTCATTTATATTTTTATTATTACTTGGATACTCTTCTATAAATATATATTTATCTAGTTTATCTTCTCCGTTTAATACTTCTATATTTCCATGCTCTTTGTTTTTATAAACACTTTCTTTACCACTAACAAGACCCACATAAATATCAAAATTATCTTTAAATGAAACTTTGTTTGTAGTATTATTTTTGTTGAAAGTAATTAATCCTTCATTATTAATAATATAAAGTGGTTCATTATTATATAACACTTGTTTTTTTAGTTTATTATTCTTACAATATCTAAAAACTAAAACATCTATAGATGCATTTTCAAATAATTTTTCGTTATGTGGATGGTAAATATGAGTAAATGTTCCATTTGACATCATTTCGTTTAACAATTTTGAAGCACATGTTAATTTGTAAAAATCTGATGGAACAATAAATATTAATTCACCGTTATTTTCCAGTAGCTTAAAACATTTTTCAATAAAATCAATATATTTATTTCCTGTAGTTGTTCTTATAAAAGGAGGATTTCCTATTATTGTTTTATACTTTTTTGTAATATCTTTTTTTATAAAATCACCATAAATAACGTTTTTTGGAATATTATCTAACATTTTTATTTTAGTATCTATTTCATACATATCAAATTGCATATTATTATCACTATTATATATAATTTCAATTAAATCCCCTTGTCCTACAGAAGGTTCTAAAATAACATTAGGTTTATTCATTACAAATTCCAAAACTTTATTTTTAAGATCATAATTTGTAGTAAAATATTGACCCAATTCCTGAGATTTTTTCATATAGTTAATTAAATATAAATTTATTTTATTTTAAATCAATTTTATATATAAAAATATAATTACTCAAGTGAGAGCGAGTAATTACAAATATTAAAAGCCAGGTCAAAAGATATGCGCTTTCTAGCTATGCTATTGCTTTCCCTGTAATTTGTCAAAAAGAGAGAATGGTATTTGGTTCTTTGTTCATTTAGAAAATCATTCATTTTTTTAACTAAATTTTTTTGTTGTTCTATAGTTAGTGGTTTATTTATAACTAATGTCGCATAGCTACGTGCAGATAATTTAGGTGTATTGTCTATAAATCGTTCATGGTCTTTAACAATCTTAAAGCCTAATTTACTATTAGCACTATCATCAATACATTTTAATAAAATATTGGTTATGTTGTTTTTTGTTTTACTTGTAGCTCTTTGAATTTTATAATCTGGATTTTGTGGAAGTTTGTAAATTTCACCTCCGATTGTAAAGTTATTTTCATAATTCATGGTTATTTTCATTGTTGTATTTGAAGGATAAATAAATACGTTAATGTCGTGATCAACGGTAGATGTTTTTTTTGTAAAATATAAACTACACACAGAATAACTTGTATCTTCAAATACCGATTCTTCAAATATATTTATGGTATGGATAGAATATATTTTTAAAAACTTTTCTCTTAGTGTTATATCGGATTTTCTTATAGAAGATATAAAATTTAAAGGTATTATGATAATACCGCCTTCACAAACGTTCTCAATTAAAATACTTATAAAGCATTTATATAGGTCATTACAATCGTATTTATCATAAATTTCTTTATTTTTGCTTTTGTTTCTAGCTAAATAGGGAGGATTTGTTAAAACAAATTTATCTTTGTATTGGGGTGGGTTTTTTAATGTATCTTGTTTAATAGTGTTTTCATATTTTGGATCAATATCATATATTTCAATGTGATATTGTTCTTTATTTTTTATGAAGCTTAGTAAATCACCACACCCTACAAATGGTTCTATTATAGTAGTAATATTATCAGGTATTTGCATATTTTTAAGTATATATTCATAATTTGTTGTATAGAATTGACCTAGTTGTTTTTTAGACATTTATATTTATAATACTAGTTATTTTTTTGAATCTATTTTATATAAAAAATATTTTAAAATTCCAAAGGTGTGTTCCACCTTCGATCTACAAGTAGATATGGAATATTTTTAGGTTTGTAAAAGAAAGCTAGAGAGATTTTATTAAATTAAATAAAATAAAAATTAAGTTTATGACCTATTTACGTGTAAAGATACACACATATATATTTAAAATTGAATTTAAATATATCACATTATTTATGTATAATACAAGATGATTTATGGACGAATTTACAAGATTCCATTTCCAAATGGAAAATATTATATTGGTTTGACAAGCAGAACATTAGAAAAACGTTGGAAGGAGCATAATAGGTGTGCGAAATCGACAAAAAAGAAACACAAAAAGAGTCTGTTATATAATGCTATAAGAAAATACAATATGATAGATACATTTGAACTAATAGAAATTGATCGTGCGGGATCAGAAGAAGAATTATGTAAAAAAGAAATTACATTAATTTCTATGTATAACACGCATTATATAGATGGAAATGGATATAATATGACTTACGGTGGTGAGGGATTCAATGGTTATATATTTACAGAAATAGACAAACAAAGAATGAGTAATTCAAGGAAAGAATATTTTGAAAACACACCTGGAGCACTAGAGAAAAATAGGGTAATTAAGATTAAATATTATGAAGATAATCCAGAAGAAAAAAAACGTTTTGGTGAAAGGATGAAAAAACTATGGGAAAATCCTGAATATCACAAAAAAATGTGCGAAATGATAAAAAAACGATATGAAAATCCAAAATATAGACAAAAAATGAGCGAAATCTCACAAAAATATTGGAATGGTAATGAAGAGGCAAAGAAGAAAATGAGTTCAATAAAAAAAAAGATTTGTAATAAAGATGAATGGAGAAAATCACAGAGTGAAAGAATAAAGGAAGTTCATAAAAATAATCCAGAATTAGCTATTCAACATGGAAAAAGAATGAAAGAAATGCATAAAAATAATCCAGAACTATCTATTCAACACAGAGAAAAATTAAAAAAATATTGGGATGGAAATGAAGAGGCAA
>MDSZ01266085.1_pt1 | contig 14509 bp, 22 predicted proteins | sample 811201 | NCBI WGS metagenome assembly MDSZ01 (sample SAMN05326647, study PRJNA326480) | marine metagenome | isolation source: seawater | place: Indian Ocean: North | collected 2010
ATGGAAACAGCATCAGGTATAGGACTAGCGGCAAATCAAGTTGGAATAACAAAAAGGTTTTTTGCAATAGGAAATGGACAAAATTTTAAAACATTTACAAATCCTGTTATAGTATGGAATCCTGAAGTAGTTGAAAGCAGTAATGAACAAGTTATTGACATTGAAGGTTGTTTAAGTTTTCCAGATATCTGGGTTGAAGTAAAAAGACCAAAAGTAGTTACGGTCAAATGGCAAGATATTACAGGAAAAGAGCAAACAGCAGAATTAGATAATATAGAAAGTAAATGTTTCCAGCATGAATGCGATCATTTAGATGGTATAACATTTAATAAAAGAGTTTCAAAACTAAAATGGGACATGGCAAAGAAAAAAGCAGAAAAAATTAAAAAAGAATTGGATAGATAGATGGAAAAACTAGTAGTACTATGTGCGATACCAGAAGAAGTTGAAGGACTTTATGGAACAATAGTTCATTTTACTGGAGTAGGTAAAATTAATGCCGCGGCAGAAACAGAAAAAATTATAAATGATTCAAAACCTGAACTGATAATCAATTATGGAACAGCAGGTGCAGTAAACAAAAACATCTCAGGATTGGTTGAAGTCACAGGATTTGTTGATAGAGACATGGATGCTACACCTCTTAACTTTAAATTAGGACAAACTCCATATGAAACAGATGTAATGATTGGCAAACCTGGAATTATTTGTGCCAGTGGTGATACTTTCGCGACGTCAAAGCCAAAAATTGAATGTGATATAGTAGATATGGAAGCCTATGCTATAGCAAAAATTTGTAAAAAGCATAAAGTTGATTTCAAATGTTATAAGTATATTTCAGACTCAGCTGATAGTAAGGCTTCAAAAGACTGGTTGAAGAATGTTACAAAAGGCTGTACAATATTTAATAAAGAAGTGTTGGAGAAAATAAAAATACCAACGTTGATTGAGTTGACTCCAACATTATAGGTAATATAATGTGGGTAAAATATTTTTTAATTGAAGAAAATTGGTGTAGTGGATTTCCTGATGCATTAGTTGGGGTTGATAATGAGTCTAAAGAAAAAGAACTACTTGCCTTTTTAAAAAAACACGAAATTGATTACGGATATAAATGTGATCAGACAATTCCATCATTCATAAACAATGGTATCAGTTGGTATTGTCATGAAAAGAGTGCAAAGAAAGTACAGAAAAAATTCAATATCACTGAAGTACACACGGATAAACAACAATTAAAAGATAAACTAGCAAAAGAAAAAGACTTAAAGAAAGAAATGAAAACAGAAGAATGGTTAACAAAAAAACTAGTATCTGATTGTCATAGATTGTTTCCTAGGTCTTTGAAAAGGCAAAAGTTTGTAAGAGAAATCAAAGAAATCAATGCTCCGGATATAGCACAGAGCAGAATTACCAAATTAATGGTTAAATTCTTTGATGATAATTGGCTTACAGCAGATGCATCCGGAATAATTCAAAAAGGTAGCAATCTTCCAATTGACGAATCCTAAATCTTAGTGTATACTGTAAATAATAATTAACAAAGATGGAAAGGTGGCAGAGTGGTTGAATGCACCGGTCTTGAAAACCGGCAAAGGCGCAAGTCTTTCGTGAGTTCGAATCTCACCCTTTCCGCCATGAAATGGAGAAAATATGTTTGATAATGATAATGAAAAAATAGAAATGCATGACGTATATGACCAAATTTGGGAAAAAGTAAACGAGTTGAGTAATACTGGAAGTGATACTTTAGTGATTGCTGGAACATTGATGGCACAGGCAGTTAGAATTTATAAATCAGTATTAGAACCTGAAGAAGTTGAAAAATTATTGACACACATTGTTGATAATCAAGATACTATAGAACCTTTTAAAACGAGACAATTACATTGATTCCAGAAGTAAAAGAAAAAACAAAATGGATTGGCGCTTATGAAATTAATTCATATGAGTCTTTAAATGTACCCAAAAAACTGAATCGTAGTTGGAAAGATCTGAAATCAAACACACGATTTGATTTCCAAGTACAAGATGGAGCATCGTTAAATCTATTTTTTGAAGATTTAAAAGATTTAGTTTTAGATATCAATATAACATTAGGTGAGAATGCTTCTTGTAATATGTATGGATACAGCACAAACTCAAATACCAAAACTCATGTGATCACAAATGTATTTCATAAGGGTTGTAATTCTATATGTGAACAGGATTTTAGATTCGTCAACAAAGATAATGGAACTAGTTCTTTTAAAGGATTAATTACAATACCTAAAGATATCTCCGGTTGTGAAAGTCATATGCTAAACAAAAATCTATTGCTTGATGAATCATCAGTGGCACACTCAAAGCCAGAATTAGATATTAGAAACTCACAAACAGTATGTACCCATGGTAGTACTACTAGTAGTATTGATAAAGAACAAAAATTTTATTTACAGAGCAGAGGTATAGGAAAAAAAGAATGTATTGATATAATATCTGACGCATTTTGTGAAGCTGTTAAATCAAAATATTTAAATAATGAGAAATAAATACAATAAATTAACAAAGAAGTAAATTAAATGACATATTACGTAAATCAGGCTTGTATCATGTGTAAACATACTGACTGTGTAGAGGTATGCCCAGTTGACTGTTTCTATGAAGGCGAAAACTTTTTAGCAATTAATCCAGACGAATGTATTGACTGTGGCGTGTGTGAACCAGAATGTCCAGTTGATGCTATCAAACCAGACTCACACGAAGAGCCGGATAAACAAAAATATTTAGAAATTAATAAAAAGTTCTCTTCGGGAGATGACAGATGGCCGGTAATTACATCTATGATAGATGCACATCCTGAAGCAGAGAAATACAATCCTGATGTTTGGACAGAAGATAAAACAGAGCTACTATCAGAGAAACCAGCTGAAAGAGATGAATAATGTCAGATTTTAAAACACCAGCTGTTAAAAAAACATATAAAGAAAAATATTATGAAGAGAAAGAAAAGAAACGTTTAAAAAAGTTAGAAAGAAAAGGAGCATCACAAGTATCAAAAAGAGTCAGAGAAATAATGGAGCCAAAACTTATGTCAGAAAATCAAGATAATAAACAAAATCCAATACTCAATCAACCACATGAAAAAGCATTGGGTAAACCATTAGATCAAGTAATGGACAAAAACGAATTTAAACTTGACTTAGAAAAATTCAAAGGCAGACATTTATTCATCGCCACACCTGCTTATGGTGGATTAGTTGGCGAAGCATATTTAAAATCTATGACTAAAATTGGTATTATGTTTTCTCGTTATGGTTTAAACTTTACTCTTTGTACAATAGCAAATGAATCATTGATTACAAGAGGTAGGAATACATTGACTGGTATGTTCATGGCAGATCCAAAATTTACTGATATGATATTCATTGATGCTGACATACATTTCCAAGCTGAAGACGTTTTAAAACTTTGGGCAAGAATTGTACAAAATGATAATATCAAAGTAGCAGTAGGTGCCTATCCTAAAAAAACAATCAACTGGAAAACTATACACGAAGCAGTCAAGACACAAAATATTTCAACAGATGATATGCCAAAATATCAAGCCGCTTATGTTTTAAACATTAAGGCAGGCAAAGATGGAAAGATACCTTTGCTTGACGGTATGATTCCTGTGCATGATGGCGGAACAGGTTTTATGATATTTGAAAGATCAGTGATACAAGCTATGATGGACGCATGGCCTGAATTGCATTATGCAAATGACCTAGGTACAAACCCAGCATGGGATCCTTATATGTTTGCTTTATTTGATACAATGATTGAGCCTGAATCAAAAAGATATTTGTCTGAAGATTATACATTCTGTAGAAGATGTCAACAACTTGGAATACAAATTTTTATGGATCCCACTATCAATTTAGATCACCAAGGAACATATTTGTTTGAAGGAAATATTGGTAATCAATTTACATATGGTGGACCAGCAAGTCAAGAAGACATAGAACGAATGGAAAAAGAAGCACAAAGCAAAATTGAAAAAACGCCAAACCAGTTACGTGATGCAGGTGTTCCAGAAGATGAAATCCCTAAATAATCAAAATTACAGTTTGTTTTGGGAAGTACCTGAAGAGCTGGCGTTCAATTATATTATCAAAATATGTCTCATAATGGTAGGATTACCCTACCTATTTGGATTGGTGTTTACACCACTGGGTGCCTTATTAAATTTTATTCTAATAGATTGGGTAATATTTAGATCTTATAAAAATCATGGAAAATTTGATTAGACAGATAATAGTAAACGTGTTAATATAATATATAGGATTTTGTATGTTTAATAAAAATGAAGACAAATTATTACATTTAGTTTTTAAAGAACTTAATAAGTTTGTCATTAATGATGTTTGGAAACAATATCCAGATGACATACAAGCATCGCTAGATCATCTAGTAGACAATACAAATCAATTACAATTTGAATATAAAGAACTTAGAGCTCTTTATGTTTGGTACAATAAAGAAAGACCTGAGAGAGCTAAATCAGATGACATTGGAACTAGTATGTTCTATTATGAACAAGATACAAAGATGTTATCTAGAGCAGTAGCACTTAGAAAGTTTTTCCGAGGATTATTTAAAGGAGGAGATTATGAGCCAAGTATCAAGACTTATCAAGCGACACAAAAATCTATCACAAAAGGTAGAAATGTTGGAAAGCGAGAGATCACTAGCTAGAACATTCGAGCACAAAAGTGAACTAATAAAATTAAAAAAAGAAAAACTAATGGCGAAAGAAGAAATCACTCAAACATTAAAGGTATTAAATGATTACGTTAACAATGAATCATTAACAGGATAAAATTATGACAAAAAGTGGAGTAGGAACAATAGGTGCTATGTACAGATATCGTGCAAAAATCATACGAGTAATAGACGGAGATACAATAGACGTTGATTTAGATTTAGGATTCGATGTCTGGTTGCGAAAACAACGTGTACGACTATATGGAATAGACACACCGGAGTCTAGAACTAGTGATGCTGAAGAAAAAAAGTATGGAACGTTAAGTAAAAACAAACTCAAAGATTTTTGCAAAGAAGACTCATGGGTAACTATTGAAACTCACGTCGGAGATGAAAAAGGTAAGTTTGGAAGAATCTTAGCAAACATTTGGTTAGAAGAAACGAATGTCAATCAATGGCTAATTGATAACAAATATGCAGTTGCATATTTTGGTCAAAGTAAAGATGATATTGAAAAAGCACATTTGACTAATAGGAAAATACTTCAGGAAAGAAATGAAGTTGAATAATGAGAATAGACTTACATGGTTTTTCGGTACACGATGCATGGAAGTTTTTTCATCAATGGATTCAAGAAGCACAACAAGATAATACATTAAAGTCGGTAACAGTTGTAACAGGTCAAGGAAAAATATATAACGAATTACCTAGATGGTGTGAAAATATGAGTTTCATTAGAGAAATACAACCACATTTTGGAAGCGGTGCTTATCATATATCTTTTTATAAAAAACGTAGGCAATAATATGAGGTTAAATAATACATTATGTTCTTAGCAATTTTAACATTGATATCAGCCTTATCAATTAGTGCGGTAGCTATATTTTATTCTATAGCAGGATTGGCGGCTATATTTGCCGGTGCGGCAGTACCTATTATGATTATGGGTTCAGTGTTAGAAATTGGTAAATTAGTTACAGCATCATGGCTTTACCAATATTGGAAAGTATCACCATTCTTTTTAAAATTCTATCTTACAATATCAGTAGTAGTATTAATGTTTATAACATCTATGGGTATTTTTGGATTCTTATCCAAAGCACACGTTGAGCAAACAGCACCATCAACTCTTATTATACAAAAAATAGATCAAATAGATGATAGATTAGTGCGTGAAAATAGTAAAGTTGTAAGGCTTACAAATGAAATTGAAAGATTAAACACAGGAACAAATGTTAGAGTAGACACGTTAGTAGACACGGAAACAGAAAAATTAGATTCAATTTATTCTCGTATTGATAAAGAAATTGCTGATTTAACAACTATTGCTAATACAAATATTGCAACACAAAAAGACAGAATTAAACAAGCAAAGGAACGTGCTGATAGAGATATCAAACAAATACAAGAAAGAATGAAAGGTGCGTTTGGTAAGAGTAAATTTGATAAAGAAATACAGAAAATAAGAGACAACGAAATTGCAGTAGCGGCCGCGGCACAGAAAGAAATTATTGCTATTCAAAACAAATTAAATGAAGACATAGCTAAAATTAAAGACAAATATCAACCTAGTATTGATGCTATTAGTACTAACATTTCTAATTTGACAGGCCAAGCAGAAGAAACAACAGCAGATATTGAAGCAAAAGAAAAAGAACTAGAAGGAAAACTTGCAGTTGCGTTTACTAGTATTGATGAATTAAATGAAGAAAAATTTTTATTACAATCTCAAATCAAAGAAATTGAAGTAGAAGTTGGACCAATCAAATATATAGCAGAATTTATATATGATCAAGAAGCTAGTTCGGATATATTAGAAAAGTCTGTAAGATGGGTAATTATTATAATCATATTTGTATTTGATCCATTGGCAGTACTATTATTGATTGCGGCCAACTTTACATTTAAACGTAGATTTGGTAAATCCTTTGAAGAAGTAATTGGTATAGGCGGTCCTGGTAATCCAAATGCTGGTGTTGATGCACCTACATATTGGAAAGATAGATTTGAAGATATGCAATCTCAATTAGATCAATTTAATGCATTAAAAGAAAAAGAAGATAAAGAAACTAAAGATCAAAGTTTCTCAGCTTCATATACTTTTACACCTGAACAAACAACAGAAGAAAATAGTTTTACACCAGAAGCAAATTATAACGAAGATCTTACTGTAACATTCAGTGATGATCTAAACATTGAATCAAAAGAAGAACAATTAGAAAGATTCAAGCAGAGAGAAAAAGAAGAAAAAGAAGCATTAGAAGAATATTCTCGTAAAGCTAGAGAAGAAGATATGAATGATGAAGTGGAAAAACACTTACAAGAGGTTAAAGAAGAATTAGAAAAATCCGTACCAGATAACACGATCGATGGTTTTGATCCTGCTGAAGTAGAAGGGTACGAAGAATTTAATAAGAAATATGAAGAACCAAAAGAAAAGCCAAAAGGCTGGATGTGGACTCCGGATGATAATCCAGAATCAACAGCACCCACCATCATAGAAGATGTTAAAATAACTGATTTGTCCGACGAAGAAGTAAAAAAAAAGACCGACGAATAAATGACGATTCTCCACAACCAAAAGAGAACATAATATCGATTGACTTATCCGACGATCTTAATATAAACTTAAGAGAAGTAAACAAAATAATTGATATGGAAGGAATAAATTTGTTAACACAAAAAACATTATCAACAAACGCAAAAAATACTAAAACTTCTGTATCAAAAAACAAACAATGGATAAATGATTGGTTAAAAAAAAATAAATGAAAAAAGAAACTATGAAATGTTCTTTCTGTCAAAAGGAAAGATCAGAAGCAAAGAAATTAATTTCAGGTCCTGCAGATGCTTATATTTGTGACGAGTGTGTAAAACTTTGTCATGACATCATGTCAGAAAGTGCACCAAGCATGGAAGACATTGGCGAGTTTGTAATTCCTGATCCGAAAAAGTTAAAAGCATATTTAGATCAACACGTAATAGGACAAGACGAAGCCAAACGTGTAGTAAGTGTAGCTGTATATAATCATTATAAAAGATTAGCAAACAACTCAGGTTCAAAGAACTTAGAAATTGAAAAATCAAATGTTATGATGCTTGGACCTTCAGGTGTTGGTAAAACATTAATCGCAAAGAAAATTGCTGATTACATTGATGTACCATTTGCTATAGGTGATGCAACAACAATTACTGAAGCTGGGTATGTGGGTGACGATGTTGAAAATATAATACTTAGATTATTATCTACAGCAGATTTTGATGTAAAAAAAGCTGAAAGAGGAATCATTTACATTGATGAGATTGATAAAAAATCACGTAAATCAGAAAGTACATCAATAACAAGAGATGTTTCTGGAGAAGGTGTACAACAAGCATTACTAAAAATGATTGAAGGTACAACAGTTAGAGTACCACCACAAGGCGGAAGAAAACATCCATCTCAGGAAATGATTGAAATTGATACAAGTAATATATTGTTTATATGTGGTGGAGCATTTGTTGATTTAGAAAAAACAATCGAGAGAAGAAAAAATAGTAATTCTGGAATAGGATTTGCTAGAGAGGTTGAAAAATCTAAAGCAATACACCAAGATGCTGAACCAGAAGATCTAATTAAGTTTGGACTTATACCTGAATTAGTTGGTCGTTTACCAGTACTGGTTGCTTGTCATAAACTTGAAAAATCGGATTTATCGAAAATATTAACTGATACAAAAAATTCATTAATTAAACAAACACAAAGATTGTTTGAAATGGAAGATATAAAGTTAGATTTTTCACCAGATGCTATAGTAGAAATAGTAGATAGAGCTCATGAAAAAGGTTTAGGTGCAAGAGGATTAAAATCCGTTTTAGAAAAAGCATTGTTAAATATACAATATGAACTACCAACGTATGCAGATGAAGGTGTCAAAGAAATCCATATTAATAAAGACACATTTGATGGCGGTAAACCATTATTGATATATGAAGATAAACAAGATAAACAAGGTACATGAAAAGACAAAGATTAACTAGTTACGAACAGGCAAAAGAAACAGCACTAACTAATCACAAGATTAAGTCTAAAGAAGTAAGATTAATAGTAGAAAATGATTCTCAAATTATTCTAACAGCTAGAGCAATACAACAAGCAGAGCAACAAGGTTTAGATTTGGTATGTATAAGTCCAAAAGCGACACCACCTGTTTGTAAAATTATGGATGTAGGAAAATACCTATACGAACAAAAGAAAAAACAAAAAGCACTAGATAAGAAAAATAGAGAATCCATTGTTGATCTAAAAGAGATCCAATTTAGACCAAATACAGGCGACGGTGATTTGAAAGTGAAAGCCAACAAGATAGATGAATTGTTGCAAAGTGGAGATAGGGTAAAATTGGTTATGAAAATTAAAGGCAGAGAAAATGCTATGAAAGACCATTGTATGGAAAGATTCCAGCGATTCCTTACATTTATCAATAAGTATGAGTTGGATAGTAAACCCAATTGGCAGGGAAATAAAGTTCTTGCAATTCTAAAAAAATCTGCTATAATATAACTATGAATCAAAACAGACCTAGAAAAAACTTCGATATTAAAAACTTTCAAAACTTTGATAGACCAAAGAAAAGAAAGTTTGATACACCCAAACCTGAAGGCTTACAAGTATATGTGCGTGAAGGCGAAGATGTTATGAAGGCTTGGAGAAAACTTAAGAAAAAAATCCTAAGAGATGGGTTGATGCAAGAAATCAAGGATAGGCAATATTACCAAAAACCAAGTGAAAAGAAGAAGATCAAAAAAGACCAACAAATACGTAGAGCTGAAAAAGAGAGAAGAGAAAAGGCATTTGAAATGGGTTTAACCTACAAAGGAATGAATCCTTTAAAACAGCCTAGACGTAAAAAATCAAAACCAACCAAAACTCGTTCGTAGTTTATAATTGGGCAGAAATCCACAAATTTATCTTTACAATTATATAGTAAATGCTATAATATAAGAATGGAGTATAAATGTTAGAAAAAGCGATAAATACTGATGATGCAGTTGAATCTCTTGCAAGAATGGATAATAAACAAAGAGAACAATTTTATATTGATCTAGTAACGAAGTTTCCAAATTTAGCAAGTGATATGGTTATGGGCATTCAAATAACCATGCAAGAAAAAAATTTAGAGGAGAACAAGGGTGGTTAGCTCAGTTGGTAGAGCATCTCGTTTACACCGAGGGGGTCAAAGGTTCGAGTCCTTTACTACCCACCATTAGATATTATGTCAGATACTGAAACACTTATTAATAAAAAATACAAAGAAGGATTTGTCACCGATGTGGAATCTGATACCCTACCACCAGGGTTAAATGAAGATACTGTAAAAAGAATATCAGAGATCAAGAACGAGCCAGAATGGCTGTTTAAATGGCGTTTAAGGGCTTTTAAGCGGTGGTTAACAATGAAAGAGCCCAATTGGTCCACATTAGACATTACCCCCATTAATTACCAGGATATATCGTATTATTCGGCACCTAAACCTTTATTGGATTCATATGATGATGTTGATCCTAAAATTAAAGAGGATTTTGAAAAGTTAGGAATTCCATTAAATGAAAGGCTTAAACTAGCAGGGGTGGCTGTAGATGCAGTATTCGACTCAGTATCTGTTGCAACAACATTCAAAGAAGACTTGGCAAAACAAGGAATCATATTTTGTTCATTTAGTGAAGCAGTACAAGAACATCCAGAATTAGTTAAACAATACCTTGGTACAGTTATACCTCCGAGTGATAATTATTTTGCTTGTCTGAATGCGGCTGTATTTACAGATGGATCTTTTGCTTATATTCCAAAAGGTGTTAGATGTCCATTAGAACTATCAACATACTTTAGAATTAATCAGGCAAACACAGGACAGTTTGAAAGAACATTAATTGTTGCTGAAGATGATTCTTATGTAAGTTATTTAGAAGGCTGTACAGCACCGATGCGTGATGAGAATCAATTACACGCGGCCTGTGTTGAGATAGTAGTAAAAGATAGAGCTGAAGTAAAATATTCAACAATACAAAATTGGTATCCAGGAGACCCAGAAACTGGCAAAGGTGGAGTATATAATTTTGTAACTAAACGTGGTTTATGTAAAGGAGAGAAAAGTAAATTGTCATGGACACAGCTAGAAACAGGTTCAGCTTTGACATGGAAGTATCCAAGTTGTATTTTAAAAGGAGATGAATCTCAAGGTGAGTTTTATTCTGTAGCAGTCAGCACAGGTAAACAACAAGCAGATACAGGAACTAAAATGTTTCACTTAGGTAAAAATACAAAGTCAACTATTATATCAAAAGGAATATCTGCAAAACAAGGAGAGCAAACATATAGAGGATTAGTTACTGTTGGTCGAAAGGCCGCTGGAGCAAGAAACTATACACAATGCGATTCGATGTTGCTTGGTGACGAATGCCTAGCTAAAACAATACCTTATATTAAAAGTAATAATTTAGAAGCATCATTAGAACATGAAGCAACAACATCAAAAATTAGTGAAGACCAATTATTCTATTTGAGATCAAGAGGATTAGATGAACAAGACGCAGTTAATATGATTGTAAATGGTTTTGTAAAAGAAGTAACAAAAAAGTTACCAATGGAATTTGCCGTAGAAGCCAATAAGTTATTAGAAGTAACGTTAGAAGGAAGTGTTGGATAATGTTAGAAATTAACAACTTGATAGCAACAGTAGATGGAAAAGCCATACTAAATGGATTGACATTAAAAGTTAATCCAGGAGAGGTCCATGCGATAATGGGACCAAACGGCTCAGGAAAAAGTACACTATCAAATACACTAATGGGAAAAGAGGGATATGTACCTGATAGTGGATCAGTTACTTTTAAAGGAAAAAATTTACTAGAAATGGAAGTTGAAGAAAGAGCAAGAGAAGGAATGTTTCTTGCATTTCAATATCCAACAGAAATACCAGGAGTAAACACAAATACATTTTTAAGATTTTCAGTTAATGCTATAAGAAAACATCAAGGTAAAGAGCCTTTGGATTCGTTAGAGTTTGTATCCCAAATGAAAGAACAAGCAAAACAGTTGGCTATTAGTAATGATATGTTAACAAGATCTTTAAACACAGGTTTTTCAGGCGGTGAAAAAAAGAAAAATGAAGTATTACAGATGTCATTGCTACAACCTGAACTAGTCATAATGGACGAAACAGATTCAGGCTTAGATGTTGATGCATTAAGAGTTGTATCTGATGGTGTTAACAAATTAAGAAATAAAAACAGATCTTTTATCATAATCACACATTACCAAAGACTATTAGATTATATCAAACCAGATTTTGTGCATATTCTATCAAATGGTAAAATTATCAAAACAGGTGATGCATCATTGGCATTGGAAGTTGAAAAAACTGGATACAGCTTGTCCGATAATTAAATATATGCTATAATATGAATTACAATGTAATCGGACTATCGCTGGAAACAGAGGAAAGTCAGGACACAGGTAGAGATGTGCAAGTCCAAATAGAGTGTCAACAACTACCGGGACACAGGGTAGGACGCAAAGATAAATGATAGTTAGAACAGAATCCTGCTTATTGATTACACTTGTAGGGAGGAGTGTTAGCTCAATTGGTTAGAGCACCCGCCTGTCACGCGGGAGGTTGAGGGTTCGAGTCCCTTACACTCCGCCACAATTTATTAAAAATACATAATATGAAACTATAACTTTATTAAATAATAATATGAAACATATCAGAGATCAATTTCCAATTTTTAAAAAAATGTTGCCTAATGGAAAGCCGTTGGTTTATTTTGATAGTGCCAATTCATCACAAAAGCCTCAACGTGTAATAGATAGACTAACTAAATTCTATGCAGAAGAATATAGTAGTGTAGGAAGAAGTATACACCAGTTAAGTATCAATGCAACAGAATGTTTAGAACAAAGTCGTCTAGCAGTAGCAAAATTTTTAAATGCAGGCTCTGAAGAAGAGATAATTTTTACTAAAAGTGCCACAGAAGCAATAAACTCAATAGCAGAGAGTTTTGGAAGAACACAAAAGAAATCATATGAGATAATTTGTACAGAACTAGAACATCATTCTAATTATCTTCCATGGCATTTACAAAGGTTACAAGGTAAAGCAAGTATTAAGTTTATTCCTTTGAAAGATGATTATAGTTTAGATATAGATAAATTAGAAGAATTAATTACGAAAAAAACAAAAATAATTGCTGTAACTCAACTATCAAATGTGACAGGTGAAATTGTTGATGTTAAAAAAGTTTGTGAAATAGCACACAAAAAAGGAATAGCAGTATTTGTTGATGGTACACAGGCGGCACCACATATGAAAGTTGATGTGCAAGATATAGATTGTGACTTTTATTGTATCAGCGGCCATAAGATGTATGGACCATCAGGCGTAGGAGCTCTATATGCCAAAAAGAAATGGATTGAAGAATTAACACCATATATGTCAGGCGGCGGAACAGTTGCAAGAGTTACAACGGACGAAGTTGATTATGCTCCAGGTCCAAAAAAATGGGAAGCAGGTACACATCCTATTGCAGAAATTATAGCTTTAAAAGAAGCAATTGATTTTTATTATGACAATGACTTTGATGCTATGTTGAAGTATGAGCATGAGTTAGTTCAATATGCTTATAAAAGAATGATTGATAGAGGCGATATGCAAGTACTTTGTAATGGTAAACCAAATGCAGTACTTTCATTTAATTTAGATGGAATACATAATTCAGATTTATCAATGTTTTTAGATCAATATGGTATTGCAACAAGACCAGGACATCATTGTACACAAATACTTCATAATAAATTTGGATTATCAGGTTCGTGCAGAATATCCTTGGGTGTATATAATACACGTGAAGAATTAGATTACTTTTTTGAATGCATCGACAGTATTAAAAAGGCTGTGATAAAAGGAAAGTAAATTGAATACTGATAAACTTAAAAATCTATCTTTAAGAGAGTTACAAAAAGAATCATCAAAGGCACTTATGATAATGCAAAATGCAGATAATTTGTCATTATCAGAAATAAATCAAAAAGTAAATCATGATTCAACCATATTCTATAGTGCAGTATTGGAAAAATATATCAGTATATATGGGGATTTACCTAGTAATACTGAATTGGGTAAAAAAATCCAACTAATTTATCCAGATTAGGTCGCAATTTTTAAAAAAAGTGTTATATTAATACTATACAGCCAAAAGCTGTATAAATAAAAATGTAGATTGCTTAGATAGGATCTACATTAAACAAACAACTTGCTTAAAGGAGGAGTTATTATGACACGAGAACTATCTATTTTTAATCAACTAAGACCAGTAACCGTAGGGTTCGACGATATATTTGACCATTTTGAAAGTATGTTCGACGGAAACGTTATGAACATTCCACAGGTCAATTATCCACCATACAATATTGTAAGAACTGGAGATCACACTTATGATATTGAGTTAGCATTGGCAGGATTCAGCAAAGATGACATCAATGTTGAGTACGAAAATAATGTGTTAACTGTAAAATCAATCAAGAAAGCAGACGAAAAAGATGAACAAGCTAATGGAGTTATCCACAGAGGTATCTCTAAAAGAATGTTTACAAAATCTTTTACAGTCGCTGATGATGTTGAAGTAAAAGGTGCAGAACTTAAAGATGGTTTACTAAAGGTCTCTTTGGAAAGAATTATTCCAGAGTCTAAAAAACCAAGAACCATTAAAATCAAATAAAGACTTGATTAAGGATAGGGTGTAA
>MDSZ01108254.1_pt1 | contig 14505 bp, 18 predicted proteins | sample 811201 | NCBI WGS metagenome assembly MDSZ01 (sample SAMN05326647, study PRJNA326480) | marine metagenome | isolation source: seawater | place: Indian Ocean: North | collected 2010
CAGGAGTTGCAATGGGCCTAATAAAAGAAAAAGATAAATTTGTTGTTTTAACTGATATTCTCGGTGATGAGGACCATTTAGGTGATATGGACTTTAAAGTGGCTGGAACCGATTCAGGGATAACTGCATTACAGATGGATATTAAAGTAAATGGCATAACTGAAGAAATTATGAAAGATGCTTTAAATAAGGCTCATGGTGCAAGAAAGCATATTTTAAATGAAATGCAAAAGACTGTAAAAAAACCAAGAGAAGGCACAAAGTCTAATGCCCCGACTGTTATAAATATTCAAATTAATAAATCAAAGATAAGAGAAGTGATTGGCTCTGGTGGAAAGGTTATCAAGGATATTTGTGAAAAGTCGGGAGCAAAGGTTGAAATAGATGATGATGGATTAATTTCAGTATTTGCTTCAAATCAAGAAGACGGTGAGGTCGCTAAAGAAATGATCAACGATATTGTTGCCGAGCCTGAAATTGGAAAAATTTATGAAGGTAAAGTTGTTAAAACTACTGATTTTGGTGCTTTTGTAAATTTTTTAGGTTCCAGAGATGGCTTAGTACACATTAGTCAACTTAGAGAGGAAAGAGTCGAAAAGACCACGGATGTTATTAAAGAAGGTGAGGTAGTCAAAGTAAAAGTTATTGGTGTTGATGACCGAGGTAAGGTAAAGTTAAGTATCAAAGAAGTTTAATATGAAAAAAATAGACTCTATTGTTTTGTCAGGAAAAGAAACCCTACCTTTGATAGAGGGGGGGAAGGGTATAGCAATAAGTAGTGGAGAAAGCTCTGGAGCATGGGCTAAGGCAGGTGGTGTTGGAACCTTTTCTGGAGTTAATGCTGATTCTTACGATAAAGATGGAAATTTGATACCTCAAATTTACAAAGAAAAAACTAGATCAGGTAGACACAGAGAGTTAATTGATTTTTCAGTTTCAGGAGCTATTGAGCAAGCAAGAATTGCTAGAGATATTGCAGGAAGAAAAGCCCCAATTCATATCAATATTTTATGGGAAATGGCTGCTGCTGAGGAAATATTAACAAGAACACTTGAAGAGGCAAGTGACATAATTGATGGAGTCACATGTGGTGCAGGAATGCCTTATAAGTTATCAGATATTGCAGCAAAATACGGTATTTTTTATTATCCAATCGTTTCTTCTGCTAGAGCTTTTAATGCTTTGTGGAAAAGGTCTTACAGAAAAACTTCGGAATTTCTTGGAGGCGTGGTTTACGAGGACCCTTGGTTAGCTGGAGGGCATAATGGACTTTCAAATAGTGAAGATCCACTTAAGCCTCAACCACCTTACGAACGAGTAAGAAATCTGCGAACTTTGATGAATGAATTTAAACTTCAAGAAATACCAATTATAATGGCTGGAGGAGTTTGGAATTTATCTGAATGGGAGGATTGGATTGATAATAATGAAATAGGAAAAATTGCTTTTCAATTTGGAACAAGACCATTACTAACAAAAGAAAGTCCTATACCAGAAGCGTGGAAAAAAAAACTTATGACAATTAAAAAGGGTGAAGTAAGTCTTCATAAATTTAGTCCAACTGGATTTTATTCCTCAGCTGTCAAAAATAAATTTCTGCTTGAACTTGAAGAGAGGTCACAAAGACAAACCCCTTTTCTAAAGGAACAGACCAACGAGTTTAATGAAAAAATTGAAATTGGACCTAGAAAAAGAACCTTTTATGTCAAAAATTGTGATAAACCTAGAATTGTAGAGTGGATTAAAAAAGGTTTCTCAAAACCAATGACTACACCCAATAATACATTAATATGGGTCACTATCAAAAAAGCAAGTCAGATTGTAAAGGATCAAATTGATTGCATGGGTTGCTTATCCCAATGTTTATTTAGTAATTGGTCTCAAGAAGAGGGAGGTACAACTGGTAAAAAAGCTGATCCAAGATCTTTTTGCATACAAAAAACTCTTCAAAAAATTAGTCATGGTCTTTCGAATCTTGAGAATGAATTAATGTTTGCTGGTCATTCTGTGTATAGGTTTGCTATGGATCCTTTTTATAAGGGTGGATTTATTCCAAAAGTGAATCAATTAGTTGATAGAATTATGAAGGGATTGTAATTTCAACATTTAACACTATTATTAGAAATATGGGTGATAATAAATTTATAAATAAAGCCATTAATATGTTAAAAAAGTCTCCACTTAAATTAACCAATCAAAGGTTACAATTAATTGAGATCTTGTTCAAAAATGGAAACTGTCATTTTACTGCAGAAGATGTTCACAAAGAAGTTGAGAGTAAGAGCTATAAAATTTCATTGGCTACAATATATAATTGTCTTAATCAGTTTACCAGTCATGGTATACTTAAATCTGTGAAGGTATCTTCTGATAAAATTTATTTTGATACAAACACTGATAGTCATCATCACTTTTTCTGTAGAAGTTCAGATGAACTTACTGATATATTGCTAGATGATGTGATTATTTCTTCAATGCCAAATATACCAAAGGGAAAGAAACTGGACTCTGTTGAAGTTGTTGTTAATATCAAAGATTGATATTGATTATCATTATCTCTAAATTAGAATTATTCTAATTTAGTGTTGATTAAAAAATTTAATTACACTATATTTACTTATATATTTTAATGGGAGGTAATTATGTCACTTAAAGGAAGTAAAACTGAAGAAAACTTAAAAGCAGCATTTGCTGGTGAATCTCAAGCTAATAGAAGATACTTATATTTTGCACAAAAAGCTGATGTTGAAGGTCACAACGATGTTGCGGCCGTTTTTAGATCAACAGCTGAGGGTGAGACTGGCCATGCTCATGGTCACTTAGAATTTTTAGAAGAAGTTGGTGATCCAGCTACTGGTGAACCTATTGGATCTACATCCGAAAATTTAAAAGCTGCCATTGCAGGTGAAACACATGAATATACAGATATGTATCCGGGAATGGCAAAGACAGCGAGAGATGAAGGCTTCGATGAGATAGCTGATTGGTTTGAAACTCTTGCTAAAGCTGAAAAATCGCATGCTGGAAAATTCCAGCGCACATTAGACGAAATGTAATTAAATCTTAAGGGGGAATAAACTCCCCCTTTCAATTGTAGCCATGTCAGTTAAAGAAGGAAGCTTAGGTGCCCCAACTCGTCATCCAATAGATTGGAATAATCCCAATTTTGTCGATGAAAAGCTACTTGATGATGAATTAAGAAGGGTTTTTGACATCTGTCATGGATGTAGAAGATGTTTTAACCTTTGTGAGAGCTTTCCAAAGCTCTTTGATTACATAGATGAATCAAAAACAGGAGAATTAGATTCAGTATCTAGCGATAAATTCAAAGATGTGGTTGATGCATGTACACTTTGCGATATGTGCTTTCTAACTAAATGTCCATATGTTCCCCCTCATGAATTCAATATAGATTTCCCACACCTCATGTTAAGATACCGAGTAGCAGAAAGAAAGAAGAAACAGCACAATAAGATTGACGATCAACTTACAAAGACTGATAGGAACGGTAAGTTTTTCTCTAAATTCTCAAATTTGGCTAACTGGTCTACAAACATTAAGAATAAAGTTACTCGGCCTCTAATGGAATTAATGTTAAAGATTGATAAGGAGGCAGAGCTACCTAAATTTTACAAAAAAACTCTAATGAATCTTATTGATACCGATAAGACAACTGATGAACTGCTTAAAGTTTCAGATAAAGTAGTAATTTTTCCTACGTGTTTTGTAAATTATAATAACCCAAATTTAGGACTTCTAACAAAAAAAATATTAGATAAATTAGAAATTCATAATGAATTTTTTTATGATGGTTGTTGTGGAATGCCTCAACTTGAGGGCGGAGATATAAATTCTGTTGCAGAGAAAGCAAAAAATATAAGCTTAAAATTAAAAAATTATACTGATAAGGGGTTCAAAATTTTGTCAATAGTTCCCTCCTGTAGCCTAATGTTAAAGTTTGAATGGCCATTATTGCTTCCAAGTGATGAAAACGTAAAGCAACTATCAAAAAACACAATGGATATTTGCGAATTTCTGGTAGAAAAATTAAGTGATAATAATAACTTAAAAGAACTATTATCACCTATTTCTGAAGAAAATACGGTTACATTGCATATTTCATGTCATTCTAGGGCTCAAAATATTGGACAAAAGGCAACAGAGCTTTTGAAACTTGTTCCTGAACTTAAAGTTGATGTGATAGAGAGATGTTCTGGTCATGGTGGGTCATGGGGAATCAAAAAAGAGAATTTTAAGATGGCTATAAAAGTTGGAAAACCGGTTGCTCGTAAAGCTGTTCAATTTGAAAATAAGTTTGTAATCTCAGAATGTCCTCTGGCTGGTTCACATATCAAGCAAGGAATGGATAAACTTGAATCTAGTAACACATCAAATGTTTTATCCCATCCCTTGGAAATCTTTGCAAAATCAATAAATATAAATCAAGAAGGAGAGGTAAAATGAAAAAAATTGAGATTACAGAAGATGATGTAATAGATATTGATAAATATATAAATGAAAGAGCTGAAATTAAAAATAATATTTCTCAGATTAAGAAATTTAGAAGGATACCAGTCGGCCCTTTTGCAACCTTTTTTTTTGAATGTTATGAAACAATGATTTATCAAGTACAGGAGATGTTATACATAGAGAGAGGGGGTATTGAGCAGTTGAAGGATGAAATTCAGGCATACAATCCCTTGGTACCCAAAGGAAAAGAGTTAGTTGCAACCTTGATGTTCGAGATTGACAACGAAGTAAAAAGAAAAGAATTTTTATGTTCAGTTGGAGGAATTGAAAATCAAATATTTTTAGAGGTTGATGGAGAAAAAATTTTTGCAAGGCCTGAAGAGGATACAGATAGAACAAGTGAAGATGGAAAAGCTTCTTCAGTTCATTTTTTACACTTTGATTTTTCAACCAATCAAATAGAAAAATTTCTTACAGATGCGTCAAAAATTTTAATTGGTTTTGAAAATGAAAACTACAAACATTTTAGTGAGATTTCTAAAGAATCAAAAAAAGAATTAGGAAAAGATTTTAACGCTTGATCAGTCATCGTCCCCCCACAGACTATCTCTAAAAATCCAACCTGCTATATTATTTTCAAATACTTTACACCACTTTTTTCTACATTTGCTCAATGAGAGAACATAGTTTTTTTTTACGATTGCTAATACCTTAGAATTATGGTTGGGAAACTTAAAAATTTTTTCAGAATCTTTTATTATTACAACTCCACGATCATCGGTTAATTGGGTTTTAGATACCCAGCCATTTCTTCCATTAAAATCTTCAACTTGGAACCAATTTTCATATTGCTCAGTAATCTGCAAAGGATAACCTTTTTTTAAAATTTTAAAAATGACTAAGTTATTCAAACCTGGACCTATTCTCACATTAACTTCATCATATTTTGTTGCCAAATATTTATTTTTATTTAAAGAATATGCATTATTAGATGTTATAATTAAAAGTAACATTATGAACGCAAACTCAAAAAAATTTTTAATACTCATTACAAGAAAAATACCAGATACTGTAGAAAGAAAGCTAGAAGAAAATTTTTCAATCATAAAAAACAAAAATGATAAAAAGTACTCTTACAGAGATCTTAAAAAGAAAATTGTAAATGTTGATATCTTAATTCCTTGTATTAGTGATACTATAGATGCGTCTATTATTAAAGCAGGGAAAAAACTAAAACTGATAGCAAATTTTGGTAACGGTGTTGATAATTTAGATCTAACTACAGCGAAAGAAAACAATGTTATGGTTACCAATACGCCTGACGTTTTAACAGAGGATACAGCGGATGTTGTTTTAACAATGATTTTGATGATATGTAGACAAATACCCACAGCTCAAAAAAGGATAATAAAAGGAGAATGGAATGGCTGGGGGCCAAGTGAAACTCTTGGTGAAAGAATATCTGGAAAAAAAGTAGGTATTATTGGTATGGGTAGAATCGGTTCGGCAGTTGCCAAAAGGTTAAGTGTTTTGGGCATTAAAATTAATTACCACAATAGAAACAGAGTAAGTAAAATAGTTGAGAGAAAATATAATGCGAAATATTGGGCTAATCTTGAAGATATGCTATCAAATGTTGATTTGCTCTCTATACACTGTCCATATACACCAGAAACCTTTCATCTATTATCAAAAAAAAGACTCAAATTATTAAAAAAAAATTGTATTCTTATCAATACTTCTAGAGGTGAAATTATTGATGAAGAATCGTTAGCTGATCTCCTTTTAAAAAAAAAAATTGGTGGAGCAGGGCTTGATGTATTTGAACATGAGCCTCAAATAACCCAAAAACTTTTTGAATCAGATAATGTAGTCTTATTACCCCATATTAGTTCAGCAACTAAACAAAGTAGAGTTGCTATGGGGGAAAGAGTTCTTAAAAACATTTTATGTTATGTGAGAGGTAAGCGTTGCCCAGATTTGATTGATAAATCTAAAGAGTGAAAGTTTAATTACATACATTACAATTTTTATTTCTTGAAATTTTTATTTTAGAAAAATTATTATTAAATAAATCAAATAAAAGTAGTTCTTTAAATATATTTTTAGAAGAGGAAATAATTATTTTTATAGTCATTGTAGCTTGAAGAACTCCTCCAAGGCCTGCTATGGGAGCAATAATTCCAAGACTGTCGCAACCATCAATCTTGAGATTCTTAGTTTCAGGGAAAATACAATTATAACAGGGAAATATTTTTCCCTTCCATGGAGCTATGGCTAAAGCTTGAATGTCAAAGTTTTGTAATGCAGAGCTTACTAAAAACTTTTTTTGTTTAACGGAATATTTGTTAATAATATATCTTGATTTAAAATTGTCAGTGCAATCAAGAATTATACCATAATCACTAATGATATTAGAAATATTTCTTGATGAAACCTTCTTGTTTGTAACTTCAATTCTTGCTACAGGATTTATTTTTTGAAGATTTTCTGACAACACAACTGTTTTTAATTTTCCAATATCTTTTTCGGTAAATAAAGTTTGTCTATTTAAATTGCTTAATGTTATCCTGTCGTCATCTACCAACATTAATTTACCTATTCCACTCATCGCTAAATATTGTGAAGCTGATGTGCCTAAACCACCACATCCAATAATACAAATTAAGGAATCAAGAATTTTTTTTTGTCCATCAAGGCCAATCTTATCAATAATTATTTGTCGAGAATATTTTTCTAGGTGCTTGTCACTCAAAAATTTCATTATAACTCATTAAACAATTCTGTTGATAGATATCGTTCTGCAAAAGAAGGGATTATTATTACACTACATTTATTTTTCATTATTTTATTTTCATGAACTTCAGCAGCAGCAGCTACCACAGCACCAGTTGATATGCCTCCGGCAATACCCTCGCACTTTGCTAATTCTCTAGAAAATTTAAATGCTGAGGTATTGCTGATGGGAAGAATTTCATCAATTATCTTTAAATTAAGATTCTTTGGAATAAAGCCAGCACCTATCCCTTGTATTGAATGCGAACCAGACTCACGTCCACTTAATACGGCAGAGTCCTCTGGTTCAACAGCAATAACTTTAATATCATTACTTTTTTCTTTAAGAAATTTTCCTACCCCTGTGATTGTACCCCCAGTACCAACTCCTGAAATAAAATAGTTAATATTTCCATTTAAATCTGACCAAATTTCCTCAGCTGTGGTTTTATAATGAATCATGGGGTTTGCTTTATTTTTAAATTGATCAAGAATGATACTATTTGGTGTATTTTTATTAATTTCCTTAGCTTTCTCAATTGCTCCAGTCATTCCCATATCTTTTGGTGTAATAACTATTTTTGCTCCTAAAAAAAGCAACATTTTTCTTCTTTCAATGGACATACTTGCTGGCATAGTTAATATCAATTGATAGCCTCGAGTTGCGCACACAAATGCCAGAGCAATTCCTGTGTTTCCAGAAGTAGGTTCAATAATTGTTGTTTTAGAATTAATTTTTTTTTCCTTCTCTGCTTCGTTTATCATTGCTAAACCAATCCTATCTTTCACAGAACCTAATGGATTAAAAAATTCTAATTTAGCTATTATTTGACCATGTAAATTAAATTTTTTTTTAAGATTTTTTAGTTTAACCATTGGAGTGTTACCAATAGTTTGATCAATTGAATCAAATATTTTTTGGTTTTTAAATAACAAAGTCTACTTTCTTTTTCGACGTATCATAATTTTTATGTTTAAATTTATTGTAAATATCTTCTACTGATATATTTTCTAGGTGAACCTTACATTCATTCAAGAATCTTTCAATTAAGGGCTCTATAATAATTTTTGAAAGTTTTGATTTATATAATTCTGATGATTGGTTTTTATCAGAGACAGCAATTACAACATCTAAAATTTTTATTTTTCTTCTCTCTTTTGCTAATCTATATCCACCTCTTGGCCCTCGTGAGGCAACCAAAATTTTACTTTTTACTAATACTTGAAGAGTTTGTTCAAGGTATCTTTTAGGGATTCCTTGCCTTTTGGCTATAGATATATTTTGAACTGGTTCTGCTCCAGCATTTAGTGCTATATCCAATACAGCTTCAATAGCGTAAATAATCCTTTTTTGAATTTTAAACAAATAGATCTCCTTCTCAATCTAGTCCTGTTGAACCAAAACCTCCTTCACCTCGATCAGTTTGAGAAAGTGTTTTTGACTCAATAATTTCTATTTCAGGAAGTTTTAAAAAGACGATTTGAGCTATTCTCATCCCACGATTAATCTCAAACTTTTCTTCTCCATGGTTAATTAAAATTACACCTATTTCACCTCTATAGTCAGAGTCTATAGTTCCAGGACTGTTCAAAACTGTAATTGAATTTTTCAAGGCAAGGCCTGACCGTGGTCTAACTTGAGCCTCGAAATTTTTAGGTATTTCTAGTGAAAAACCACAAGGTACTAGTATGCTGGAACCAGGAGTCAGAAATATTGTGTCATTTATTGCTGCTACTAAATCAAACCCTGCACTTCCACTAGTTGCTTTTTTTAACTTATAAAGGTTTTTTGCGTTATTTAATGGTTTAAAGAGTATTTTATTCATAACTCACTAATTTATCTTTTTTGAAAAAAGAAACAATTTTTTTTACGAGTTTTTTTGATACATTTTTTTTATTCATCATTTTCCACTGTATAGTTTTTTCTTCTGTTATAAAACAAACCTTATTCATATCCGAATTAAAACCAGAGTTGTCTGATATATTATTAGCTAAAATCCAATCACAGCCCTTTTCTAAAAGCTTTTTTTTAGAATTAGTAATCAAATTTTTTGTTTCTGCGGAGAACCCTATAACTAATTTAGGCCTATGTTTATGATTACAAATTTCTTTAAGTACATCAACATTTTGTACAAAGTTAAAGCTTATTTTTTGTGATTTATTCTTCTTAATTTTATTTGCAACAATTTTATTTGACATCCAGTCTGAGATAGCTGCAACAGAAACGAAAATATCAACAGGGAGATTCTCAATTGATTTTATTAAATAATCATTACCTGACTGAACTGAGATTAAGTTCACATTTTGTGGTTTTTGTAAAGTTGTTGGGCCACTAATCAATAAGGTTTGAGCTCCAAAATGAGCAAGTGTTTCTGCAATCAAATACCCCTGCAAACCAGACGAAAAGTTGCTTATAAATCTAACTGGATCGATCTTTTCAACAGACGGCCCAGCTGTAACAATTGCTTTTTTTCCTTCTAGTTGTTTTTCAGAGAACAAAAAATTTAATTCATCAACAATCATTTCAACATCCATTAGTTTTCCATTTCCTTTAGAGCCGCAAGCTAATTTTCCAGATTTAGGGTTAAAGATTTTTGTTCCCATATTAATTAGAGTTTTTAGATTTTTTTTTACAGCTGCATTTTCCCACATATTTGAGTTCATAGCAGGTGCTATCACTTTCATCTTGTTTGAAGCTAATATAACGTTTGTAGCTAAATCATCGGCTACTCCGCTTGCTATTTTAGAAATATAGTTTGCTGTACACGGAACTATTAAAATTGCATCGCAAGTATTAGCTAAATTTATATGATTCATTTTTTTTTCTTGATCTAATGAAAAAAGATTTGAACTTACTTTCTTACCTAAAAGACTTTCAAAGGTAATAAGCTTGACAAATTCTAGAGCATTCCTTGTCAAAATACATTCAATTTGGCATTTTTTCTCTTGTAATTTTCTTATTAAATCTAACGACTTATAACTAGCTATCCCACCAGTAACTACAAGAAGAATCTTTTTTTTTTGTAAGAAATTCATTTACTTTTCAGATATGTGAATTGATGCTATTCCATCTATTATATCAATTACAGAAATTCTTTTAAACCCAGCTTTTTTTAAACTTTTTGACAGTTGAATCTGATTGGGGAATTTTTTTATACTATCAATTAAGTATTTATAGGCAGTTTCATTATTAGCAAAAGTTGAACCTATAAATGGAACCGCTTTGTAGTAAATATTAATAATTTTTCTCAATACTATGTTGTTAACTTCACTAAATTCCAAACAAACAAACTTACCATTTTTTTTAAGCACTCTGAAAATTTGATCAAGTGATTTAGAGATATTATGGAAATTTCTTAATCCGAAACTTACTATTACATAGTCAAAAGAATAATTTTTAAATGGTAAATTTTCGGCGTTAGCATTTATAAAATCAAGTTGATAATTTTTGAGTCTCGATTTTGCAACTTTAAGCATATCTAAATTTGAATCTAAACCTATACATTGACAGTCACCTCTTTCTTTTATTCTTTTAATAATATCACCTGAACCTGTTGCTAAATCTAAAATAGTTGACTTATTATTAATATCAAGATGAGATATTACTTCGTTTTTCCAACTACGATGTAACCCTAAGCTCATAATATCGTTCATCAAATCATATTTTTTTGAAACACTAGTAAAAATTTTTTGAATAAAAAACTTTTTGCCAATTTTTTGAGTGTTTTTTATTTTTTTAAAGTTACTATCAGTCATGCCAGAGTTACCAGAGGTAGAAGTAGTTAGAAGTTTTTTAGAATCCCGTATTTTGGGCAAAAAAATCTTAAAAATTAACGTTATTAGTAAAAAATTACGATATGAGGTTCCTTCAAATCTAAATTCAAAATTTTCCAATGCAATAATAACAAAAATTTTGAGGAGGGGTAAATACTTAATACTTTTATTTAACACCCCCTTCTCTTGTTTATTAGTTCATCTTGGTATGACCGGTTATTTTCGAATGACCACAAAACTAGATCCAAAAAAACATGACCACATAATTTTTTTTTTTAAAAAGCAATTTCTTATCTATAATGATATTCGAAAATTCGGTTTTTTTAAAATTTATAATAATAATGATTTAACGATTTCTTCTCATTTAAAAAGGATGGGGGTCGAGCCACTTTCTCAAGACTTAAATGAAAAATATTTTAAATTAAGATCTCAAAGAAATATAGATGTAAAGAGTTTATTGATGGATCAATCTTTTATATCAGGTTTGGGAAATATATATTGCTCGGAAATACTTTTTGAAGCTAAGGTTAACCCACTCAGAAATTCTTTAACCTTAAATAAAAAAGAGATAAAAGAAATTATAAGGTCGATAAAAAAAATACTCAAAAAAGCTATATCTTTTGGAGGAACAACTATTAAAAACTTTATTGTTTCTGAAGAAAAAATTGGGTACTTTAAAAATGAATTAAAAGTTTATTCAAGAGAAAATAAAATTTGTCTAAGATGTTCAAATGAGAAATATATCATTAAAAAAACTAAGCAAAAAGGTAGGTCAACTTTTTTTTGTAAAAAATGTCAAAAGTGATATGAAACTAATTTTTATATTTTTTTTTTCAGTTTTGCTTTTTTCTCAAATTGGCGCAGATGAATTTGTTGAGGGACTTGGCGACATTCCTAATTTTAAGAATATGCAAAATGTTGAAGATTCATTCATTTTATTTGATAAAGTTGAGGGAAGGTATTTATATTCTGAAGTAGAAGGTGATTACGATAAAAAGGAAATCAATGATTTTTATAAAAATGTACTTCCAAATTTAGGGTGGAAGATACTGAATAACAATCAATTTGAAAGAGGTAATGAAATATTAGATATTAAATATGAGAGAATTGATGATTTGACCAAGGTATTATTTAGCATAGCTCCAAAAAAAATAAAATAAAATATTCTTGACCCTTAAACATTTGAAAAGTATAAGAATTTCATTATGGCTAATATTAAATCAGCAAAAAAAAGAATTTTACAAAATGCCAAACGAGCTGAGGTAAACAAACATAGATTGTCAAGAATCAGAACTGGTATAAAAAGTTTTAAATCAAATGTCTCTGGTCAGAAAAATGATGTCTCTAGAAAGCAATTTTTAAAGTTAGAATCTGAAATCTCTAAGGCCGCCTCAAAAGGTTTTCTTAAAAAGAATACAGCATCTAGAATTGTTTCACGCCTATCGCAAAAGCTTAAGACGAATACAAAGTAATTTTTTTTTTGTTTGTGTTGATTCAAATATATTTATTAGCTAATCTTTAAAGCTGTTTAGGGAATTATTATGGATTTAGATTACGCTGGTGATATCTCACCATCAGAAACATGGGAACACTTAAAAAACGAAAAGAATTCTTACTTAATTGACTGTAGAACCTCTGCTGAATGGTCATTAGTTGGCGTTCCAGATCTAGATTCACTGGGAAAAAGAGTATGCTTTATTGAGTGGCAAACCTTTCCAACCATGGAAAAAAATTCAAGGTTTCTTCAAGAAATATCAGAAGCAGATATAAATAAAGATTCTAAAATAATTTTATTATGTAGATCTGGGGCTAGATCAAGGTCTGCCGCAGAATTCTTAACATCTCAGGGATATAAGACGTGTTTTAATTCATCTGAAGGATTTGAAGGAGCGCATAACGAATTTGGTCAAAGAGGAAAAGTAAATGGTTGGAAATTTAATGATTTACCATGGAAGCAAGGCTAAATTTGATGAAAACTGAAGATCAAAAAAAAAATCTCTCAGAAATTCAGGCGCAATGGGTAACGGTAAGGGGAAGAATACGGCAGAAAATTGGTGACGCACAATTTAAAAGCTGGATTAAAATGATTGTCCTTGAGGACTATGATGATCATAAAGTGATATTAAGCGTTCCAAGTAATTTTATTAGAACCAGAATAATCGAGCAGTACCTTGATATTATTAAAAGTTATTGGTTAGTTCAAAATCTAAAAATTAATGATATCCAAATAATAGTGTCTAAGGATGATGAAAAAAATAACACTGAAAAAAATCAAAATCATGCTGACAGTTCACCAAATAAAAAAGAAAAAGATGTTTTCAAGTCAATCAGTTCTGATTTAGATAATAGATTTACATTCTCAAATTTCATTGTGGGAAAGCCTAATGAACTAGCTTTTGCTGCAGCAAGAAGGGTTTCAGAAGCAAAGGATGTCCCATTTAACCCTCTTTTTCTTTATGGAGGAGTTGGTCTTGGTAAAACGCATTTAATGCACGCAATAGCTCATGAGATAAAAAATAGAAACCCTTTAAGGAGAGTTATCTATATGTCAGCAGAAAAATTTATGTATCATTTTATTAAAGCCCTAAGATTTAAAGACACAGTAGCTTTTAAAGAGCAGTTTAGGAATGTTGATGTTTTAATGATTGATGATGTACAGTTTATTTCTGGAAAAGATTCTACTCAAGAGGAATTCTTTCATACTTTCAATGCACTAATAGACCAGAATAAACAATTAATTATATCAGCTGATAAATCACCTCAGGATCTTGAAGGTATTGAGGAAAGAATGAGATCCAGACTTGGATGGGGACTTGTAGCAGATATACATCCGTTAAACTATGAATTAAGACTTGGTATATTACAGGCAAAATCTGAAAAATTGACAAGTAAAATTTCAGAAAATATTTTAGAATTTCTTGCCCATAAAATAACAACTAATGTTAGAGAGTTGGAAGGTGCATTGAATAGATTATCAGCATTTTCCTCGCTTATAGGTAGAGAAATAAACCTTGATATGGTTCAAGATTTGTTGAAAGATTTGTTAAAATCATCCCAAAAAAAAGTAAATATCGAGGAAATTCAAAAAAAAGTGTCTCAACATTTTAACATTAAAATGTCGGACATGAGCTCTGCCAGAAGATCTAGAACGGTTGCAAGACCAAGGCAAGTTGCGATGTATTTATCGAAAAATTTAACCTCTAGATCTTTACCAGAGATTGGCAGGAGATTTGGTAATAGAGATCATACAACAGTAATACATGCCGTTAGAAAGGTCGAAGAGCTGAGAAACAAAGATGTAGCTTTTGATGAGGATGTTCAATTATTAATTAGAATGTTAGAATCATAACGGATTTTTCTTGATGGAATTTTCAATTTCAAAAAAAAATTTATTGGATTGTTTAGTACATTTCCAGAGTGTAGTAGAAAGACGAAATACGATTCCTATTCTATCTAATATTAAAATTAACGCTATCGAGGGTGGCC
>MDSZ01123328.1_pt1 | contig 14504 bp, 18 predicted proteins | sample 811201 | NCBI WGS metagenome assembly MDSZ01 (sample SAMN05326647, study PRJNA326480) | marine metagenome | isolation source: seawater | place: Indian Ocean: North | collected 2010
TATTCAGTTTTTATTCAGTTTTTATTCAGTTTTTATTCAGTTTTTATTCAGTTTTTATTCAGTTTTTATTCAGTTTTTATTCACTCTGTGAATTCTTCGTATTCTTCTTCTTCCTCCTCTTCCTCTTCTTCTACAATAGAATACCCAGATAGTTTATTACCTTTATAGATTTTTCCTTGGACAACTTTATATGCAACTCCATATTGAGTTTTGCCCACAAACCATACTCCAGTTGGTTGCAAAAGAAATACTGCTTCTGAGCCTTTTGGTATACAATCTAAATTTAGATTTCCATCTCCATCCAAAAGTTCGATAGGTTTTCTATGTTCATCGTAGAGAGTAAATTGGGGAAGTCCTTTACGATCGAAAGGTAACTTTGCCTTTAGAGTGGATGGCCACTTTGGATCTTTAGGAAATTTTTCTGCTGATTTATAAAATTCTTCTACGATTTCTGGCTTCAATTTTTTATCAAACCATGATTCATTATTTTGGGGAAATTGCTTTGCCATTTCATCTACACCTCGGATATTATTAGTAAAAATTTTAAGCTGTTCGTTTTCAGTAGAATCGTTAGCCAGTGAAAAAGAAACATGATATTTAATCCCGCCATTTTCTTGCTTATTTTGATCAATTCCGAAAGGCAAGCGCACCCTGCAAGTTTGTAGATGATAAGGAACAGATTTATCATTTACCTTATAATTCATCAATACGCTTTTACCTCCTTGTTTGTTCTGTTTAGGTGGCAAGAAAACTACGTTATTAGCATCGAATTCGTTTGGTAGCAAGATCATTGACTGGGACATGTTATTTTGATAATCATATATAGTTGAAGTCTTTAAGTTATTTTATTTATCGTAATATTTAAGAATAAAATAACTTATTAAAAATATAATGTACGTTATAATATTTACAATATCATTTATATTATTACTTGAAATTTTCAATTTTTTGCCCACTATAAATATAGATTTTCAGATTAAAAATAACCAAATTAAAAAAATAGATAAGTTCAATGAGTATAGTTCAGACATTTCTTTTGAAAAATATTTTGATCCTGGTAGATTGTATACAAATGAAATGTACAATCTGTTTATAATTAAAAATAATGAATCATTTCTTGTTAAAAAAGATGAAATTTATGAAATAAACGAACCTTTTATATTAAAATATATCAATATAAATGAAAAAAACATGAAATATTATTACATATGAAGATAGATGTATTAAAACCGGAATTTACTCATTTAAAAACTATTATTTTTTTACATTATTTTAATCAAAGAGATGAAGAGATATATAGAATTATAAACGATTTAAATAATAAAAAAAGAGGAATAAAATTTATTATACCAATTTCTGTAAAAAATAACATAAATTCTTGGTATAAATATTATACATGGAATAATAATTTATTAAAACATGATTCTATATGCTTAAAAGATTTTAACTCTAATGTTTCTATAGTTAAAGATTTAATAGAAGAAGAGTGTAAAATAATCGATCCTTCTAAAATTTTTATAATAGGTATATCACAGGGAGGAACAATAGCAATAGATGTTTCTCTTAAATTATCGTTTAAAATTAAAAAGGTAATATGTATTGATACTATTTTTCTAGATTCTTATTTTTCAGGTAATTATACAAAACAGGTATTTAGTATTTTTCAAAGTTTAAGAGACGATGTTTATAACCCTAAATTTCAAGATATTTGCTATAAAAAATTATCAGACAATAACTGTGAAGTTAATAAAATAACATATGATTTATCACATACTGAAAATATAAATATTATATTAGATTTTATTAATGTAAATATTGTTTAAAAAAATACTATTTAAAAATATAAAACAAATAAAATTGTAAAATATGAACTTCTTTGAACTAAACGATTATGATTCAGAAAATGAAGAAGAATATAATTCATTCGACGAAGAAACTCTAGAAGATAAAGTTTTATATGATAAATTAGAATCGATATCAAAATTTAAAAATCACATTGATAAAGAACCTGAATTTTATGGAATTACAAAAATTTCAGATGTTAAAATTTTAAATATAATTGAAAAAAATAAAGAAAACAAAAAAAATGTACTTTCTGAATATCAAATTGAATTATTCAAAGATCTTTATAAATCTATTAAAAAAGAAGGAAATATTAATAATTTTAATTTTGTATATGAACAAATATCAAAAATAATATTTGTTTCAAAGTAATCTATTTCTCTTAGACACGTTTTTATTATAAAATTTTTCTATTTTGGCAGATTCCAAAGAAATTATGTTTGGACTGATATTTGATTTTTCTGATAATGAACTAAGTGTGTATTTTTTATCATTTCTTATTTTTGATAAATAATATATAATTCCAAATTCTTCTTTTGTTTTAATAGGATTACTTATGTAATCTTTTAAATCTTTTTTAATTTCTTTTATTTTTGCTATATATTCTGGACTTAGGTCTATAGAAACTGTAGTTCCGGTGTCAATTGATATATACTTTTCAAAAGGAGTTTTATTAAAAATATCTTTCATAATAAAGTTATAGCTGTAAATATCTCCTACTTGTATGTTTAATATAGTGGCAATTTTTTGGATATTTATATTTAAATTGTTATATACTATAGGATAATAAATAGACCAAGCCATAAGTGCAAGTTTTTCTTTTCCTCTAAGATCTTTCTTTATGGTTAAAATATTATACCAAATAGAAATTATTTCTTTTCTTATATTATCAAATAATACTGGATTAAATTTATCAGAAATTGTATCTAAAATATTATTTAGAAAGTCAACATTTTGTTTTATTCTTTTTTCTTCTGGATCTAAAGAGTTAAATGTGTTTGTCTTTGAAAGATCTCTTTTTACAATTTTTCCATCTTTAATTACATTAATTATTTCTGTACCTGGTTCTATAAATGTTCCTTTGGTAAAATTTAAATTTTGTTTATAAGCTTGATAAGGATTTTTAGCAGAACCCGCTACAGTTCCGCATTTTTTACATATTTTCTCGTGCGTAGTATATATAAAATTAGAAGAATTACAAAGTTGACATTCGTCATAATTAATTATTTCTGGCTGAATTATCTCTTCTTTTATAAAACCTTGTTTAGCTAAACATTCTATAAGATATTTTTTTGGATTTTTAAGTGTATTTACTTTTTTCTTCAAAAGAAGGGATGTAATTTCTTTAGACATTTACTATTTATTATTATTTTTTTATTTATATAATAATAAATGTATATTATATTAGAGGCTGTAATAGTAGGTATTCTAACAGTAATCATTGGAAATATAGTAGGATTTTTAATATCTAATTTATCTTATACTGATTTATCAAAAACTTGTAAAAACTGGAATAAATATTATATAATGGAACTTTCTTTATTTTTAACAGGATTTTTAATTCACATATTATGTGAATATTCTGGAATTAATAAATGGTATTGTAAAAATGGAGTAGCATGTCAATAAGCATATAAAATACTATAAATAATTAAAAGTAATAAAAATATAATATTATAAATATAATACTATTCATTTATAGATAAATGAATATTTAAAAATCATTAACAGCCCACGCGGGGGATCGAACCCCGAACCTCAAGATTAGAAGTCTTGCGCGCTATCCAATTGCGCCACGTGGGCTGTTAATGATTTAAACTAATTATTAAATAAAAGTTGGACTTAATTTTAATATTTCTTCTTGATTAATATATTTACAACCTAAATAAATTATATTTAAATATTGATTTGCAAGTATTACTGCTCTTTTTTCCCCCAATGAAAAAATATTTTTATAAATATATGTTATGAATATATGATTGTATTTTTTTGAATACGAGTTATTATAATATTTTTGTTTTAAGGAGCTGTACGTTTTACAACACGTCTCTTCGGAGCCTTTGGGGCTTCTTCTACTACATCCAAATCGGGAACGACTTCTGTTAAATTGTTGACTACCTTAGCAGCTTGTTTTGTTACCTTAGGAGGTTCTTGGACTACCTTAACAGGTTCTTGGACTACCTTAGGAGGTTCTTGGACTACATTAGGAGGTTCTTGGACTACCTTAGGAGGTTCTTCCTTACTAGGATAATGTGGCTTTAGATAACGCTGAATATTAAAAAATGTTACTGGTTGGTCTGGATCACGAAGTAGCACTTTAAGTTTTTTTCCTTTTTCTGTATCTTCTAGATTAATGAATCGACGATTATCTTTACACTGAATGTCGTTATCTTTGATATATTTGTTTACAGCCTTGGTTACATCTTGACGAGAATATTCCTTATCAGGTTCAAATTCTAGAAAATTACAAAGTTCTGAAGAAATTTTAACTGGTTTTTGAAGAGCGGATGGACGTTTATGACCTTCTGAGTCTGTATCTGATGATTCAGACTTTACAGATCTGCGCTTACCAGTTTTAGTAGCCTTTGAAACTTCTTTCTGGAGAGCCTTCATACGAGAAGTTAGACTTTTTCCTACATCAACATGTGCAGATAAATCCTTAAGCAGTACTTCAAACTTCTCAGAAGTTGAGACTGGTTCTTGGAGAGGCTGGGTATTATCAACATCTGTCATTTTTAGATAAATATATCTGTTTTTTTTCTTTAAGTAGGTTTAATATGTGCGTTTTTAATTAATGAAATCCAGTAATTTAATTTTAATTTTTCATAATTAAAATTTTTATTTTTAAATGAACTTATTGTTTTTTCAAGCACAGACTTATTTACATCTTTCCAATCTTTTACTATAAGAACTGGAAGATCTTGATAAAGATGATCAATTTTAGAAGTCTTAACTATAGGTATACAACCTAAAATTAGAGCCTCCCAGTTTCTATGACAATCTAAACCTCCTCCATGTGGACAAATACAAAAAGCAAATTCTGACTGTTTTTTCCACGATATAAATCTTAATACTTTTTTTGGCTCATAATAAACTAAGTTATTATCTAAATTATCAATAGCTTCTTTACGATCGTACCCATGTTTTGTATTCATGGAGAAATGAAAATTGGCATATCCCAATAATTTTCTTTCTGAGAAATGTTTACAATTACTTTTAATACTATTTAAAATTCTCTCTTGATCTGAACAACTTGTAATTGGTCCCCATATAGCATATTTCGTGAGGGTATGATAATCTAGTCCAATAGGAATAATCGTAATCTTAGGATGTATAACTACATTATTTTGACAATACCAATGTACAAGTCTATCGTCGGTAATAAATTTTTCGTAAACATTTGTGTCTATAACATCAAAAGGCATATCTTCGTCGCAATCCCCTGAAACTAAAACAAACTTAAAATTTATAAGTGGTAGATAATTAAATATAAAATCTTTCAAGGCTGAACCACATATATATAAACTACAGCCTGGTCTTATTTTTTCATAACCAGTGATAAATTTGATACTTGATACCGGATTTTTAGAGTAAACATCACATGACTTTAATATTCCCCTGCTCGACACATACTGGTTTTCCGATTCCATTAATAATATATAAATCGATTATTTTTTTAAACAATTTAACTATAAACTTTTAACAAAATTGGCCTTAATTTAATATAAAAAGAAAATTAATTTTAATTTAAATTTTAATGAAGATAATAGACTGTTTTACTTTTTATAATGAACTTAAAATGTTGGAGTTTAGACTAGAAGAACTTTATAATGTAGTTGATCATTTTGTTATTGTAGAGGCTAATTACACACATTCTGGTAAGAAAAAGGAATTTACATTCGAAGAAAATAAAAATAAATTTAGCAAATATCTAGATAAAATTATTCATATCAAGGTAGAAGACATGCCAAATACAAAAAATGCATGGGACAATGAAAATTTTCAGAGACGGTGTATATCCAGAGGAATTGAACAAATTAAACTCACAGATAATGATCTATTAATTATAGCAGATTGTGATGAAATACCGGACGCAGAAATTCTAAATAAGATTAAGGGAAATGTTATAAATAACGTAATATGTTTACGTATGGATATGTATTACTATAATATAGAATGTAAAGGCGATTTATGGTTTCATTGTAAATTATTGAATTATGGTACATACAATGTATTTTTTAATAAAGATTGTGAACGTGTAAGAATGGCTCATACTAGCATGAGATTAGGTTTTATAAAATGTGGGTGGCATTTTTCTTATTTTGGAACACCTGAATTTATTAAAAACAAGATACAAAATTTTGCTCATCAAGAGTACAACAATACTAAGTTTACAGATCTTTCTAAAATTAAAAAGCAAATTGATAATTGCGACGATTTATTTTTTAGAAATAATAAGACCACTCATAACTTTAAAAAAGTTAAAATAGAAGAGAATGATTACCTTCCAAAAAATTATAAGATGTTAATGTAATTTAAGTTCAAAAAGTTATATTAAAATAAATTCATTTTTTAAAATAAATGTCAAATAAATTATGTGTAATATCTACAAAGAATCCTACAAATATATTACTAGAATGTATAAATAATATTTTAAAATATTACCCAGATTTTGACTTACTTGTAGTAGATAGTAACTCTGATAAAACCGATTGGTTTTCAAAAATTCCTAGAAACGTCAAAGTTGATTTTGTTAAAAATAGTAACTGGGAATTAGGAGCTTGGTTACATGCTTACAATAATTACGTTTATGATGTATATATGTTTATACAGGATTCTCTTGTTCCTATTTGTTCTGTAGATTTAAGTGATGTAGAAACATCCGTTTATAGTTTTAATTATACAGCAAGACTAAAAGACGGAGATCACTTAGCAAATCATATGATATTAAAGAATATATATAAAGATACAGAATTAAATTTTATAAGTGAAACGTCTGGTGAAGATATAATATTAGGATGCGCTCATTCTAGTTTTATAGCAAATAGGGCTAATACGAGTAAAATATTAGAATTAGAACGAGTTTATGTTAAGAATAAACTGGCTAAAACTAAAATAGATTCTTGGCTAAGTGAAAGATCTGTTGGTATGGTTATGGATAATTATGATATGAACAGGATAAATATTAAAAACTTTTTTAAAAAGTATAATCTTCGCCGCGATTATATATAGTTATTAAAATAAATTTATTAATTAAATGAGAACTTTATTTATAACTGGAGGCGCGGGATTTATAGGTTCTAATTTTATTAATAAATACATGAAAGAATATCCAGATGATAAAATTATAAATTTAGATGCTCTATATTACTCTGGAAACGAAAATAATATACATTTAGAGCATAGACAGTCTGATAAGTATAAATTTATTAGAGGAAACTTACAAAATAAAGAAATTATTAAACAAATATTTAATACTTATTCAATAACGCATATAATTCATTTTGCCGCTCAATCTCACGTACAAACAAGTTTTGAAGATTCTATACAATATTCATACGATAATGTTATTGCAACACATAATTTATTAGAAATGACCAGATTAAATTGCAAGACTCTAGAAAAGTTTATTCATTGTTCCACAGACGAAGTATATGGCGAATCTAATATTAATGATACTATTCACAAAACCGAGACGTGTTTACTATGTCCTTCAAATCCATATGCTGCTACTAAAGCGGCGGCGGAGATGATAGTACAGTCTTATATAAGATCTTTTAAATTACCAATAATAATTACACGGGGTAATAATGTTTATGGTCCAAATCAATATCCGGAGAAAGTTATACCAAAATTTATAAAACAGCTAAAAAATAACGAAAAGGTAACAATTCAAGGAGAAGGCACTTGTAAAAGAGGATTTTTACATTCAGATGATACAGCTTCAGCTTTTATTAAAATTTTAATACATGGTAATATAGGGGAAATTTATAATATAGGCTGTGACGAAAATATGGAATATTCTATATTAGATTTAGCTAAGATTTTAATTAAAAGTATTAAAAATACAGATAAGTTTGAAGATTATATAACATATATAGAAGATCGTCCATTCAATGATGTTAGATATTACATAAGTAATTCCAAACTTAAGAGTTTAGGATGGAATATAAACACTAAACTAGAAGAAGGAATAAATAAATTGATAAGTAAAATTCCTATATATGTATATTTTCATATTTGTATGATAAATAATTGGATATCTATAGTCGAAGATATATTAAATAAAATAAAGGAAAGTGGATTATATGATATAATAGATCAAATAAGATGTTTCTGTCTTGGTGATAAAAAAAATTTTCCAAAAGACATGTTAGACTCTAAAATGAAAATACATTTTGATTCAAATACAAACCTTTATGAAAGATTTACACTCAATAATTTATATAAAGACGCTAATGAAGAGGAATTTATTTGTCTTTATTTACATTCTAAAGGAATAACAAGAATGGGAAATAAAAATGTAAAAGATTGGATAGATTATCTAATTCATTTTAATATATCAAGACACAACGAATGCTTGCAAATTCTCGAAACTTGTGATTGTGTAGGCGTTAATTTAATAAAAGATCCAATACATTATTCTGGTAATTTTTGGTGGTCAAAAAGTTCACATATCAAACAATTAAATATGAAAATAGGAGATAAATACAATGACCCTGAATTTTGGATATGTACTAAAAGAGAAAGAGTTTCATATGCCAATATTTATTCGAGTAATATAAATCATTATCATACTCCTTTTCCAGAAAATATGTATAAAAATAATGAAATTAAATTAGAAATAGCGCGCTTAGATTAGTGGTTTTTAAAATAATATTAAAATAAATGTTGTCTGATATATGCTATGATAAACATACAGATAAAAATACTACGCATTCTTATTTAGAACTTTATGAAAGACTGTTATGTAGAATAAAAACTTCAGCTAAAAATATCTTGGAAATTGGAATAGGTGATTTTAAAGAGAAAAATGGAGGAAGTTTAATGTTGTGGAGAGACTATTTTCTTCAGGCAACGATTTACGGAGTAGACATTCTTAAAAAGGAAAGAGTCCTCGATGAACTTTTACATGATGACAGAATCGTCCTTCATACGGAGACAGATGGTTACAATAAAAGTTTCGTAGAAGAAAAACTTAAAAATATAAAATTCGATTTTTTACTAGACGACGGTCCTCATACATTAAATTCACAAATTAAATTCATAGAATTATACAGTAATCTAATTTCAGATAATGGTATCTTAATAATAGAAGATATTCAGAATATTTCTCACTTTAAACTACTAGAGCAAGCAGTCCCCGAAGATTTAAAAAGATACGTTAAAACTTATGATTTAAGACAAAATAAAAACAGATACGACGACCTAGTATTTACTATAGATAAATCTATTTAAAAAAATAAAATTTTAAATAATAAATATGAACATTGCTTTTTGGTCAAATCAATTATGCGAAAGAGGAACCGAAACCGCCTTATATGATTATGCTTATCATAATAAGCATATACTTGGAAATAAGTCTTATATATTTTATGAAGCTAAAAATCGTAATAATAAACAGGCAATAGTCAAAAAATTTTGTGATGAATTTGAAGTTTTTCCAGTTGAAAAATTTTCTGATGTAGATCCTATACTTAGTGAAAAAAAAATAAGTCATATATTTATAGAAAAATCTGGACAAAACGATGGAAAGATTAGTAAGATAGCGAAAAACTGTATTCATTGTGTATTTAATTGTACACAACCTCATGGAGAAGTATATGCTGCACTTTCTCCAAACCTTTTAGGAAATGAAGGTAAATACCCAGTAGTTCCTTATATGATCGATTTACCTTTACATAATGAAAACATGAGAAATAAACTAAATATCCCAACTGATTCTATAGTATTTGGTGGTTATGGCGGTCCCTATCAATTTGATATAGAATACGTTCATAGAGCAGTTTATGAACATGCCTTGAGAAATCCAAATGTTTATTTTCTATTTGCTAATTTTAGACAATTTTGTCCGCCATGTTCAAACATTATTCATTTACCCATGATAACCGATGTTCATGAGAAAGTTAAGTTTATAAATACTTGTGATGCTATGATTTGGGGAAGAAGCGAAGGAGAAACATTTGGACTATCTATAGCAGAATTTTCTACATTAAACAAACCTATTATAGCTAGCAAGATCGGGCATAATAAAGGAGATTTTAGACACGTTGAACTTCTAGGGGATAAAGGAATATGGTATTCAAGTAGAGACGATCTTAAAAAAATATTCACAGAATTTGTTCGTAATGAAGATAAAGATTGGAACGCTTATAGAGATTATACACCGGAAAAGGTAATGAAAATTTTTAAAGAAGTATATCTAGACAGTTAATATTCTTAGATCATCTGCAAAGCAACATTCTAGACTTAGATTTCTAACACTAAAAATATCTTTAATGTTATTTTTCACAAATAAAGCAAAATCTGATTCTCCGGAAACATTTCCATTTTTTCCATATTCAAACGTTTTAAGATATTTACATTTTATAGCAAAATAGCCTAAGACACAGTCGTCTTTATTTTCGTGAAACTTAAGAGTACATACATTAAAGAATTTAACAAATGCTTCAAATCTGTCTGAAAGTCTTTTAACAAGATTTATTAGATCTAAATTAAGAACTTTATAACGCCCAGTTAATTTAAAAACAAAGTCTTCATCTGATATATTATATTCTTTAATTACATCTTTTATATCTAAAAGTTCATTTATTCCTTTGTTAGGAAAGTTTAATGTATTATTAGATGTATATAAAATATCACAATCTAAATCGTCTAGATATGTTTTTCTTTTACCATTGTTTTCTACTACTATAATTTTAATATCACCTTCGTTTTTAGTAATATCTATTAGATTATTTATACATTCCTTATATCTCAATTCTCTTAATTTATTATCTTTATCACCAACTTTATTATTAATACATGCAGTAACAATTATGTAAAACATTTTAATTTAAATAAATAAATGTTTTATATTTGTTTACTCACTATTTTAAAAATCATATTTTATAATATTTGTAAGTTAAAATTAGAATATTTTCAGGTAAATAAGCAAACAATTTACAAAATCTTTTTTTAAATAGAAAGTTAAAAATACAATTCTTTTAATTAATAGTAAATTTCTTATTAAACTAATTAAAAGAAAAATTTTATAATGTAATTATCATGGATTCTATTCAGAAATTTATTGAAAAGAATAAAAATTATATAATTAAGTTTTCTATTGGAAAATATTCAGATGCCTTTGGATTTGACAATCAAATATTTAATCACGATAATTATCTCAAAATTTTTAATCTTCTAGAATCTTGTAAAACTTGGGAGTCATCTGAAGAAGTAGTTCTAGAAGACTATGTAGAAAATTTTGAAACAGTTGATTCAATTATTCTTGTATGCCAAGATTCCCCCTATGACATAATCGCAAAAGCACAAATAGAAAAAAAAGAAAGCCCCAAAACTGGATATACAAAAGAAATTTTTTCTTATAAGAGAAAGTACCATGAATTTATTTTATCTAACGATACAGAGTTTTACATGGATCTAAAAATAATTAATAATAATATAGATTCTAAATATCTTGCGGAATCTAGTTATCTTAAAATTCTTGACATTATTAAACTTTTTGAAAAAAAACAGATAGAATTTAAAGTTTTAAACTAATATTTAAAGAGGTTAATGAAAATAGCCATATGTATGGTTTGTAGAAATATTGAAAAATATTTAGATAAAGTATTTGAAAATATTAAAAAATTAATGAAGTATGATATTACTCTTATAGTAGAATATGATAATTGTATTGACAATACATATGAAATTATCAAAAAAAACATACATCAATTAAAACTTAAACACAAAGTTATAAATTTAATACATAACAACTCTATTTATAGAACAGAAAGAATCTCTAATGCAAGAAATGCATGTTTAGAGTATTTAGACACATTAGAAGACATTGAATACCACATTGTACTGGATCCGGACGACGTTAATTCAAAACCTTGGAATATAAATTTAATAGATGTTGTATTAAATTCTGAAAAAAAATGGGACGCCATTTCATTTAACGGAGACAACTCAAAAGATACAGATGGTAATTATTATGATAAATGGGCTCTTCTTATAGATGATTTTAAGTGGCATGTATGGGGATATGGAGATTTTTCTCCTTTAGTTTCACAAGAAATGGAAAGATATATATATGAAAAATTTGAAAAAAATGAAACAATAGAATGTTATTCCGCTTTTAACGGATTTGCTATTTATAAAACTAAAACGTTTAAAGGTTTTCGTTACTGCGGAAGAATATCTCAAATAGATTCTAAATTTTTTAAAAAAAAAGATATATCTAAAAGTATTCAATTTCTAAAAAATAGATCTTATTTTTTAGATATTAAAAATAAATCCGGATTAATCCCTGATGTTCATTTTCCATTAAATTCAATTAAAAATCAATTTAGTTTATTTCGAGAAAGCAATAATTTTCAAAAAATTCTTCCAGATGAAATATGTGAACACATCAATTACCATCTTTCTGCTAAATTAAGGGGAGCTTCAATTATAATATCAAAAAATAATATTTGTTTAGAATAAATTGCTAAAAAATAATCAATATAAAAAAAATATTTATTATTAATTACCAATGTTTAGTGTTTTTAATGAAAAGAATAAATCTATTACACGAGAAGACATTAATAGAATTACCGGTTTTAATTGTATTAATGTTTTATATTATCAACAAGCTTTTATTCATAAAAGCGTACTTAGATTTCTTATAGATTCTGACATAAAAGATTCTTATGAAAGATATGAATTTCTAGGCGATTCAGTTTTAAGTCTTGTTATTGCAAAATTTATAGTAAATAAATATCCAGATAAAGAAGAAGGATTTCTTACGAGAATAAGAACAAAATTAGTAAATGGAAAAACACTGGCATATTTAGCAAAAAAAATAAATCTTCAAGAATTTTTAATAATAAGCCAAAATGTAGAAACAATAGGCGGTAGAAAAAATGATAGAATACTTGAAGATGTATTTGAAGCTTTTATTTGTTCCATTCATAATGATCTTGGTTTTAAATACGCAGAATATTTTATTTTAAATGTTATAAACAGGTATATAAATTTTTCAGAAATAGAACAAGATACAAATTATAAAGATATACTTTTAAGATATTGTCAACAAAATATTCAAACAAACCCTACTTATGAACTTATTTCTACAAATGGTCCAGCCCATGATAAAAATTTCACATCCGTTGTTTTAATAAATGGAGTAAAATATAAACATGGTTCTGGAAAAAATAAAAAAATATCAGAACAAAATGCATCAAAACATACTCTTAATTGTTTTGGTTTTTCATTTTAAATAGCCCCCGTACTGCCAAACCCTCCTTCGCCTCTAGAGGTGTTAGAATTTATGCTGCCAATTTGATAATTTGGCAACTTTCCATCAAAAGAAACTATTTGAAAATAACAAGCACCTTCTGCTAAAGTTACTTCTTGATCTTTAATATTATCAACAACTGCCATAATTTCTCCCCTATATTTTTTATCAATGATACCAATTGAATTTGAAAGCCGAATACTAGTTTTTGTAATTGAACTTCTAGGTACTAACATATAACCTTTACTAGGTTCTGTTTTAAAACCTAATTTAATTTTAAAAGAAACTGCATTGGGAGGAATAACAATACAACTGGGCATAGGAATGTCTAAACCTACGTCTTCATTTTTTTTGGCAGTATTGTATGTTGGATGATTTTTCCAAAAAGTATCGTTTTCAGGATCAATTGTAATAAACATTTATAATAATTAATAAAGCATTCTTTTAAATCATTTAAAGCTATTTTAAATTAATGATTATAAATGTCAAAGGTAAAGGGTATTATAATGGATGTTGATAAATTAAAATTCATTGGTAATTTAGGCTTTGTAAAACTCGTAGATTGTATGCCAAGAATTGTCCCAAAAACTGCAAAACATCTGCTATGTGATCATGCAATAGTTCAAGCGGCAAGAGTTTCTTTTAATCAAGGTATTAAAACACCAGATAAAGACATCGGGCTTATTGATTTTTTAGTTAAACATCGTCACACTAGTCCATTTGAAATGGTTAAATTTAAGTTTCATATTAAAGCTCCTATTTTCGTTCAGCGTCAATGGATTAGACATAGAACTGCTAATGTAAATGAAATATCAGGTAGATATTCAGTTTTACAAGAAGATTTTTATTATCCAAATAAAATTTATGATCAAGGTAAAATGAATAAACAGATGTCAGGCAATGAAATAAAAGATGAAAAAACTAAAACTCTTTTTAAAGAATATTTAAATAATTCTAAAAAACAATACGAATTATATAAAAAATTAACTGATTCAGGAGTTTCACGAGAAATGGCAAGAATTGGACTGCCTCTAAATATGTACACTGAGTTTTATTGGTGTATAGATCTTCATAATCTTATGAATTTTATAAAACTTAGATCCGCAGAAAATGCTCAGTTTGAAATTAAAGAATATTCAGATGCTATTAAAAATATAGTTACTGAATTTTGTCCAAA
>MDSZ01245020.1_pt1 | contig 14504 bp, 19 predicted proteins | sample 811201 | NCBI WGS metagenome assembly MDSZ01 (sample SAMN05326647, study PRJNA326480) | marine metagenome | isolation source: seawater | place: Indian Ocean: North | collected 2010
AAGATTTATAATTGGACCTCAGATCTTCAACATAATCAGAGGAGCATTGATGGATCCAGAGATGGAAGAAATGCCAACTGACTACGTTAAAGGCGTGGACTTCAGGATAACAAAAACCACAAAAGGTGGTTATGCTGACTACTCAACTTCAAAATGGTCGAGAAGAGAAAGAGCGTTAGACGAAGCGGAAAGATCCGCAATCGACACTAACGGTTTGTTCAATTTGAACGACTTTAGACCAAAAGAACCAACCGAAGCAGAAATAAAAATAATCAAAGAATTATTTGAAAAATCTGTTGAAGGTGAGGCTTATGATCTTGAACAGTACGGACAGTACTTCAGACCAGCAGGCGTGGCTTACAATAAACCACAGACACCTGTGGCACAGGCGCCAGCAACTGAACCTGTATCAGCACCAGTAACAGAAACTGCACCAGCACCACAACCCCAGGCGGCTCCGGCAACGGCGGCTCCGGCGGGCGACAGTGCCAAGAGAGCAGAAGACATACTGAAACTGATCAGATCAAGACAAGCAAAATAATCTGACATTTACCAAGGCCCAGATATTGACTATTTGGGCCTTGTGTAGTAACATAGAGTATGGATATAAAAAGAAAAATTATAAAAGCAGTAGAATGGATACTAATCAAGCAGATACCTGCATGGGTATTGATCGTGGCAATTATCCTTTGGATACTGATATAGGAATATTATGACAAAAGTATTTGACGCAACAAAATTTAGAAAGAGTATAACGAAATCAATACAAGGGTTAGGCATAGGATTCAGTGACCCAACAGATTGGATATCAACCGGTAACTATGCACTGAACTATTTGATATCGGGAGATTTCAACAGAGGTGTGCCTTTAGGCAAAGTTTCTGTCTTAGCAGGTGAATCAGGAGCAGGCAAATCATACATAGCATCCGGTAACATAATTAGAAACGCACAAGAACAAGGCATATTTGTTATATTAATTGACTCAGAAAACGCACTAGACGAAACTTGGTTACAGGCTTTGAATGTTGACACATCAGAAGACAAATTACTTAAATTAAGTTTATCTATGATAGATGATGTTGCAAAGACAGTTTCAGAATTCATGAAATCATACAAAGACGAACACGCAGATAATAAAGAAGGAGCACCAAAAGTTTTATTTGTTATAGATTCGTTAGGTATGTTGTTAACACCAACAGATGTAGACCAGTTTGAAAAAGGTGAGATGAAAGGTGACTTAGGTAGAAAGCCAAAGGCCTTAACGGCACTTGTAAGAAATTGTGTCAATATGTTTGGTAGTTGGAACGTTGGACTTATAGCAACTAATCACACATACGCATCGCAAGATATGTTTGATCCAGATGATAAAATATCTGGTGGACAGGGTTTCATTTATGCAAGTTCGATTGTGATTGCAATGAAAAAATTAAAACTTAAAGAAGACGAAAAAGGCAATAAAATATCTGACGTTAGAGGTATAAGAGCGGCCTGCAAAGTAATGAAAACAAGATATGCCAAACCATTTGAAAGTGTGCAAGTAAAAATACCATACGACACAGGAATGGATCCATACAGCGGATTAGTAGACTTATTCGAAAAGAAAGGTGTGCTAACGCAACAAGGAAATAGGTTGAAATACGTAGATTCTAAGGGTAAAGAGCACTTAGATTTTAGAAAACAATGGACAGGTGATAAATTAGATATGCTTATGGCAGACTTCTCTAATGTAACAGAAGAAGTTGAAGACAAAGCAAAAGCGAAAGAAGATGATTGATTTTACTCACGAAGACATTGAAAGACTTTGGAATTCAATAGTCCACTACGTACCGGAAAGACAGAAATCAGATTGTGCAATAGATTTTATCAAGAGCCTCGAAGACATAGGTGTTGAGCATGATGAAATAAAAGCATCTGCAGAATATGATCCCAAACTAGAAGAAGCGATTGCAACTGTGTTTGGAGAAGACGATGAAGAGTCAGACGGATACGGAGAAGATGACTAATTGGTATTTTGAAGTAAGCAGATCACTAGATAAGATTCCAGATTGCACAGCATATTTCGATAAAGAATTAATTGAAGCAAAAAAACAATGCAGAATATACGGAAATCTTGAAAAAGCATCAGCGGCATTGCCGGGTATAGTAGAAGAGAGATTTGGTCAACTTCAACAACTTGAAGCGATATTAGAATACCTAAACATTGAACTTAGAAGATTAAGAGCCAAAACATTTAAGAAATTTTTAGAAAACTACAACAGAGCACTTTCAAGCAGAGACGCAGAAAAATATGTTGACGGTGAAGACGACGTTGTAGATCTTACTAAGATTGTAAATGACTTTGCACTTCTCCGAAACCAATGGCTTGGCATAACCAAAGGACTTGATCAAAAACAATGGCAAATAACGAACATTGTAAAACTTCGAGTAGCAGGAATGGAAGATGCCGACATCAAATAATAGAATCATACTCACAGACGTAGACGGTGTGCTTTTAGAATGGGAGCACCATTTTACAAAATGGATGTTGCAACGCACCTTATTTGATGAACGTGGCGCTAGATATCACCCGTTTAGATTGCTTCCTAACAAAGAAAACACATACGAAATGGCGGAACGTTTTGGTCTTACTGTAGACGAAGTGCGTAAGCAAATAAGGGAGTTCAATAGGAGCGCCTGGATGGGAACACAAAGGCCAATGTTTGAATCGCAAACTTGGGTAAAACTTCTAGCCGCAGAAGGATGGACACTTATCCCTATAACATCACAAACTTCTGATATACCTGCACAACAACTTAGGAAGAAAAGACTTGGAGAATTATTTGGGGAACATGTTTTTACAAACTATCATATTCTAGGGACAGGTGCTGACAAAGATTCTGCTTTAGCAGAGTTTCATGGAACCGGACTGTATTGGGTAGAGGACAAGCCAAAGAACGCACTAGCCGGGCTCAAATACGGTTTAAAGCCTATAATTATAGACCATCCATACAACCGTGACTTTGAACATCCAGATATAATTCGTGTAAGTAATTGGAAAGAGATTCACGAACTTGTAGCAAGATGAAAATTTACGTAGGACACGATAGCAGAGAAGACATTGCTTATCAGGTGTGTGAACACAGCATAAAAAGAAGAGATCCTTCTGCTGAGGTCATACCACTGAAACAAAAGCAAATGCGTGACCAAGGACTATACACTAGGCCGGTTGATAAATTAGCATCAACAGAATTTACATTCACTAGGTTTTTTGTACCTTACATGAACGATTTCAAAGGATGGGCAGTATTTTGTGACTGTGATTTTTTGTGGAAGATACCAAGCCACGAACTTGTGAAATATTGTGATTCATCAAAAGCAGTTGTTGTGGTACAACATGATTACACACCAAAAGAAACTACAAAAATGGATGGACAAGTGCAAACTGTGTATCCTAGAAAAAATTGGAGTAGCATGGTTTTGTGGAACTGCGAACATCCTAAAAATAAAATCCTTACACCAGAATTATTAAATGAAGAATCACCTAAATTTTTACACAGATTCAGTTGGTTAGAAGATAACGAAATAGGATCTTTACCATTAGAATACAATTGGTTGGTGGGTTGGTACAAAGAACCAAATGATGGCACACCTAAAATACTACACTACACAGAAGGCGGACCATGGTTTGACGGATACCGTGATTGTGAGTATGGTGATGATTGGAAAAAAGAATTAATTAATCTTTTTAGTTCGTAATGGATTGGCGAAAATTACAAGATAAACATATCCATAACGATCCTGTCCCGCATATTCACGCGATTAATTTAGTTGATATTAAAGAATACGACAAATTGTATGAGAACCAAAACAACCTTAATCACCAATTATGGCAGGACTTTGACGAGAAATATAAGTTGGGTTTTGAATTTAAAGAGGACATTACAGAAATTGACTTACAAAGAGAAATAGTTGCTGTATGGTGTTTCAGAGAAAGAAATGATAGAAGTAAACCACCGCATTTCATACTTGCTGGAAAAAAGATTGCTTATTATCCAAACGCTTTGATCATTACAGAAAGCAAAGATATTAAAATCGACGATGGCAAAAGTAAAAAATACATAAGAAGGCCATTTATACAATTAGATATAAACAAAGATACGTTCGCAAAATTAATGGCTAAGAAAAAATGAGCATAGGACAAAGATTTGTAGATAAATGCTTGACCACCGAGGTAAATTTACAACCATGGCCTCATCAAGTGCTGAATGACACTTTTGACGAACAAACTTTTGATAAACTTAACGGCGTGTGCCTTAGCAAATTATCACACATAAGAACAGACAAGTTAATACAAATACATCCAAAAGACTACAAGGACTATGGTATAGATTTTTATGATGAGACCGTAGATATATGTGAGAAATTATTTGAAAATATCAAAGACGTTCATGATGTATATCCATCATACAGGAAATATCCCACGCTTGGTATAAATGCACACATCAACATCACGCCACCTTTGCCTTATAAATTTTACATTCATCAAGAGGGATTAGAAAAAACTTGGAGTTCGGTTACATACATTTCTCCAAAACAAAATGTTGGAACTAAGATGTATACGGCGCAAACTGAAGATGCATTTGAAAAAGAGGCAGATTGGAAGCCTAATTCAACATTTATTTTTTGTGGACAACAAAATAAAACATGGCACTCTTACGAAAGTAATCAAAATACAAATAGAATCACTTTCAATCTATTCATTATGAAGCCTAGATCGAACAAATGCTTTTATCCTTTGTAATCCTTTATAAATTTTTGTAGTGCCTCAACATCGGCTGTCAGATAACGATCTCTTGTCCTTTTCCACACATCAAGATCTCGATTAATAATATTCATTTCTTTTCTTATTCTCTTTCCGGTATGGTCATCTATCATCTTCTTTGATTGTATTTGTACGTGTGGAAGTACATAGGCCCTTCCCAACCTTACGGCTATCTTTGTAAGCCAATTGTCAATATGCCAATGCCAAAACTGTGGAGGTAAGAAATAACCAACAGTATTAATCCAGTTTTTGTGTAGCACAAAGTGGGCGGCACCAATCGGAGAGGGGTGTGTTTTTATCTTGTACGGTTTATTTGTTGGTACCTTATTTTTCTGCCATCTTCTTTTGTCGCTTCCTGTCATATCTCTAGGACATACGTACAAAATCTTATCTTTGTATTCGTAATTTTCAAAAAAATCAATGATGTGTTGATCCCAATGTTTAGATAAAAATTGTGCATCATCACCAACTAACATACAGTAATCGTGTTTGGCAAGTGTGGATAGATAGTTCCAACTAAAACAACTGCTTTGATCAGGACCAATTATATAAACACTTTCCGGTAGCAATTTTTTGTATTTTTCGATTGTGGGATCGTTATCATTTAGATAAAATTTTACCTCTACATCATTTTTTTTGGTATTGTTAATTGTGTCCAGTAAACGTTTTGCCAGTTCTGGCCTATGACGTGAAGGGACTAAAACTGAAATCATATTAATTCTGCTCTTGGAAAATATCTAATAAACTTGTCGTTTTTGCTATTTCTAACTGCTGTGATTCTTTGCTTAATCTCGTCAAAAAAGTTCCAGGCCAAAGGCACAAAAGTAATTGCTTCGTTCTCAGGAATTGTTTTCAGTTCATCTATAGACTTTATAGGAATATGTTGCCCAGGAGTAAATTTTTCTTGTTTTAATTTATTATCATCTATAATAAAATCTAAAGGTTTATTAACAAAATTAAGGAATGTATTGCCTTTTGCGGCGGCACCATAGCCAACTAAATGAGTGTCTTTTCTTTGCTCTAATAGATCTATGTAATCTTGTTTCACTTTTAATATGTTTTGTGCCCACGCATGATAGTTAGACATGGAGTTAATTGCACTTTCGTTAGAAAAAAATTCATCTAAAATTTTACTATTTTTATTATTTCTTGATATCACAAATATGTAACTTATGCCATGTATTGGATTTTTTATAATATCTGTTATTTTTAATCCTACAGATTCAACCAATGTGTTCATGCTATTCGCACAATAAAAATTTATGTGCTCATGATAAATTGTATCGAACTCGTTGTTCTTAACCATGTCTGCTTGGCTAGTTTGAATGAAAATATGTCCATCATCTTGTAAAATTTTTTTTATGTTTTCTAAAAACACAGTTGGGTTTGGTTGATGAGCAAAACTATTCTGCATCACTATCATGTCAAATTTAGTCTGAAAATCTATTTTATCACTAAAGTAATCATTAACAACTTTATGATTTGTTTTAGAATATTCATATAAGTTTTTTGCTGGATCTACACCGTATGTTTCTATTCCTTTATCTTTGAATATATCAAGTTGTGTGCCATCATTACAACCTATGTCTAGCACGTTCCTACATCCGTTTGGAAAATACTTTAATGCAGTGTCTGAAAACCAACTCATGTACTTTTTATATGTGTCGGTAGTACCACTACGATAAAGATATGTGTCATACATCAAAGGCAAACTTACTGCGTGTGAAAGTTGTAAATGCAAACACTTATCACAAGCATTCACTTTTAAGGGAAAAGTTTTTTCTTCTTGGATACTATCTAAAAAACCGTTTGCTAAAGGCTGGTTACCTAAATCAACAATTTGCGAAACATCGTTATTACAAACGACACAATTTTTAAGAGTTACGCAACCATCTATCATTAGCCAATGTCCAATCTACAGTTTCTTTAATTCTCTCTGACAACTTAATACGAGGCTCCCACCCTAACTGTTTTAACAGGTCTCCACTTAATGCGTAACGAAGATCATGTCCTGGTCTCGATGTATGGAAATCTACCATCTCATAGTTTAAGGGTTTACCCACAGCATCTGATATCATCTGTGCCAATTTTAAGTTATCAACTTCCTCAGTACCAACTAAATTAAATTTTGGACATTTTGCCCATCCAAAATCTCCTTTATGAGTGTAATTGTCTAAATTTAAAATAAACATCAGTCCTTCTGCTACATCACTTGCATGAATATACATTCGAGAACCTGCCTGAGTTTTGCTAGAGTCTGCATGTATTGTGACTTTGTCGCCGTCCCTTACTCTCTGTATTGTGCCGGGAATAAATTTTTCTGGATGTTGTCTTTGGCCAAATACATTCATTGTATGTGTGATGTACATTGGCATTTTATATGTATTTTCATATGCTACACAAAACTCTTCTGCCGCGGCCTTGCTGGCACTGTACGGATTAGTTGAATTATATCTGTCGTATTCTTTATAGGAAACACCTGGTGGCGCCACTCCAAAAATTTCATCTGTACTGAAGTAAACAAACTTTTTTAAATTTGGTAATTCTTTTGCCCAGTTTAATAAATTGACTGTTCCAACAACATTATCTTGCACAAACTCCATTGGATGCGTTATAGACCTGTCAACATGACTTCCGGCCGCCAAGTGTAGCACAATGTCGATATCGCCTATGTCCGCACGTATTTGGCTGTTTAAAGCCGCCTTTAGATCGTGAAATACTGTCCTATGTCTTTTGCGATTTTCCGGAGAATGTTCTTGTAAAATATCATGCAATCTATTTAAATTACCAGATTCATCTAGTCTATCTAATGTTGTGATGTGCCAGTCAGTGGTTTTTAAGATATGATCAATTACGTGATGTGCAATAAAACCAGCGCCGCCTGTGATTAAAACTTTCATGTTCCGTATTTAATTTATGTCAGGCACGACGGAAAACTTTATCTGGCCAATGCTCCATGAAAATTTTAAATCCTAAAGATGATATAAATTTTTCTACAGCAATATTATTACTGCCGTATTTTTTGGTGTTATTGTTCAGTTCAATCATAAGATATTCTGTGTTCTTTAGTGTTTCAATTGCACCCTTTAGAACCTCCATTTCGTATCCTTCAACGTCTATTTTGATTAGATCAACATCCTCTATTTGCAAACTGTCAACTGTCACCATCGGTATTGTTCCCTCACCAATCACACGTTTGCTCTGCGTAAAATCATCCTCGGACAACGAAATCATTTTTTGCTCTTGTCCTACAGCCAACTGATGCGTTTCAATATCCTCCGACACATTTTTTACTAAACATTCATAATGTAAAGGATCAGGTTCAAACGCAACTATTCTCCCACAAAATTTGTTCATTGCCATGCTCCATGTGCCTACCCATGCACCTATATCTAAAATATGATTAAATTTTTTATTTTTATTTTCACAATATGTTATAAATTTTTCTAAACACTTATTTTGTGTGAAAGGTTGTCCTGCTTTCCAGTTTTCAATATGGATATCATTCGCCGGAACATAGAAGCCGTTTACTTTTTTAATTTTCATATGTTCCTTATTTTCATTGCTACACTATTTTGCCTTTTGTGCAATTTATCCTGCATAGGTTTAGTCCAGTTCCCAACAAACTTGCCTCTTGAACAAGTGTTACAAATTAAATTCTTTTTTTCTTCTATGTAATCTGTTGAGTATATGATATCATGCTCTTTTTGTAAATTTTTCCAAACTGCTTCTATGCCTGATTCAAATACGTTACCGTAATTTGTTTTTCCATCTGCATCATCACAACAAAGTACAACCTGACCATCCACTAAAATTTCCATTTGTCTGAGTATTCTACCACCGCCCATAGCACAACCTTGCATGTAAAACTTTTCATTAATTGATGCATCATAAGGTTTTGTCCAGTTACCATCACCATCGCCAATCCTGTTTTCAACCCAGTTAGTTTTACTTTTTACACGTCCTAACGTAGCATTACTATATTCTTCCATTACACTGCTAGGTGCATTCTTGCTTTGGTCCTTGTGCTTAATGCCAATCCTAATTCGACGTGACAAAGCCGGATAGTTTTCTTTTACAAAATGCAAACCATCTAATGTTTTTTGTTTTTTTACTTTCATGTACTCCCAAAGTTCTTCGGCTGTATGCCCTATCACGCTCATGTGAATTGGTCCAATGACGTGTTCATATCTATTGAGTATTTCGCATTGCTTTTTCGTAAAAGATACACCGTTGGTGGTAATGCCAACATGGATTTTATGCTGATCACAGAGTTGCAAAATGTATTCTAAATCTGGTTGCACCAAAGGATCAGAATATCTCCATGGGTTTATACCACATGCATAATCTTTCATTCCGTATTTTTTAATCAAAGAACCATAATCGTCCAATAAAATTTTTAACTGTTCGCGTGTCATACGCTTTCCGTGATATGATTTGTCTTCGCTTAATGTTGTGTATGGACAGCAGAAACACTTTGCATTGCAAAGATTAATTGGCTCAAATGCTATGAATGTTGGCATTGGTATCTTTGCGTACTTCATACTTTCACCATTAGATAATCACTTGCAAACATGTCATCTATACCTTTCAACTCATATCCCCATTGTTGCAAAAGTTTGACAGCATCAATATTGCCTTTGTTTTGTTCAACAATTATCACTGGATAATATTTTTTTATTGTGTTTTCACTGCCTTTGATTGCCCTCAATTCGTATCCTTCTATATCATACTTGATAAATCCAACATTTTCATATTTAAAACTGTCTATTGTTTTGATAGGAACTTTGATGTCTCCTCTATCTTTTATACGTCCAACCCGATTACTACTAGTGTATGAATGTCCATTTTTTTCTCCAATGCCACACACCGTATATGTAAACTTGCGTGTGTCTTTGACATTCTTATTAAATTGCTTTCTTTTGTCCCTAAAATCAAATGCAAAAATATGTTTGAAGTCATCCTCCATTTGTGCAGAGAAACCACCTTCTCGGCATCCAACGTCTATGCCAATAGTGTTTTTATTGACAAAAGGTTTTGCCATGGCATAAGTCTCTCGCCAGTTTCTAAGATGCTGTTCATCCATTACAAATTTTTTTCGTAGTCGGTCAACCACGTTTCTAATTCTGGACCGGTCAAAGGATTGGGCGTAAGCCATTCTTGCACACCGGGAGTTGACGCCCATTTGCCACTTGGCATTTGCCAAGCATTATGTTTTGGCTCTTCTACATGTCTGCCCACCATGTAGCGTCTTGTTCCTGGGCCGTATGGTTTTATTTCTGACTGCACTACTACAAGTCCTAGTTTATCGATCCATTCTAACATTCTTTCTTTGTGATTTTTCTTAGGCATACACGTATTTACGTTATAATATTTGCATGTCCATTAGGATTTCCATGGCTCTGCCGTTGCCTAATTCTTCTGGTGTGAATTGTTGATATGACAGGCTGTAAAGCCAATCTTCTGGACTTACAAATACTGGATTTTCTATGTCTTGTAAATTTTCATTTCCGACATGCGAAGCAAAACTTTTCTTATCACAAAAAACAGGTTTGCCACAACAGACTGCTTCAATGGCGCTTATACTACAACTTGTTACACACGCCCATGCATTTTTTAGGTCCTCGGATAGGGGCACCTTTGCCTCACTTGGTCCTGAAGTACCCCTGCCCCGCGGCTTGTGTCGTATCTTGATTGGTCTGTCCGTAAGTCTTTTAAGTTGTTCTACTGTGTCGTTTGTCCAATTAGGTTTTTCTAAATAAGAATTAATTCCTGCACTGCTTGGACACACTAGAATATAATCGCCTTTGAGGTCCGGTGCCTTTAAATTTATATTGAATTTGTCAAATCTATCCTTCTTACAACCCGGTACATATTTTACGTGTATGCTATTTTTACAAATCCTCCAATAATGATTATCGGGTCTTAAGTTATTGTTATCAAATCTTCCAAAATATGGAGTGTCTGCAAACCAAAAATTATTTTTTCTTTTTTCACACTTCTTTATCATTTCTAAATTATTGTTTACAAATCCCCAAAACATAGAATTATTAACCGGTTCTTTGTGTGTAGCGTTATCAAGAAGTTCTACTTGATCGGGCCAAGTTTTTTTTATGCCGTTGAATACTTCCCAGGCTTTACTACTTTTATTACTAAATGGAGCGTAAATTGTTAGCATCTATAAATTCTTTCATTAGTGTAGCCCATTCGGTATGTCCTTCTGTATTTGGATGAGGATCTCCCGGCTTACATTGTTGATTATTAGCAACTGTGAAGTCAAGATGACTTGATTCGGGTCTAAAAAATCTTTTTTTATTCAAACTATCATGCATCAGTTGGACATCACTGTTTGTAATTTTTGCATCTGCAAGTGTGTTGTAAAACAGATATGGATATTTTCTTTTCTCAAAAAAATCTTGTAAGTCCAGTAAAGTTAATAATGACTCTATCTGTGTCATTTGGTCAATGTCAGCACCTAACTTGAATAGATATTTCATAAAAGACCGAGTGCTATTGTCTCTATTTGGATCCCATGTTTTCCAAGTGGTTTGCATAGTTGGAAACTTGTGTGCTTTATACCCATCGTTTGTAGGGTAATCAAAACGATTTCCTCCACTACTACCTATAAGGAAAAAACAATTTTTTGCTTGTTCCGGAAATTTTTCGCACCACGTTCTAGTTGTCCACATTAATCTTTTGCTACCACGTCCACCATTTGCTAAATTTACTTCGATTCCAAGGTCCATCATTTTTGCAAGTTGCTCACCTGCATGGGTGTGTACATTGTCGCGAGGACGTGTGGTTAGAAACGAACAACCATTTATGAACATCTTGGATATAGTCATGCGATAATTATATACTAATTATTGACAAAATGCCAGTTAAAAATATTCACTCATTGAAGTACTTTATAGAAAAGTGGGACACGGTCGACCCGGAATACGATTACACTGTGCCATATAATAATTCTGTCGACACAAATTTTAAAAGTTTACCAACTTTTGTTGCGGAATTCCATAATTGCAAAGTTAATTCGTGTCCGTTGTTAATAACAATGGGAAACAAAATGATTACGCAACACGTTTGGCCATTAACACATCAAGCGAGAATGAAACCAAAAAAATCTCATGGACTATGGTCGGAATGGAAAGACACAATGGACGTCAATATACCGCCAGTAAGTCGGACTTTTCCTGAGAAATATCGTTACGTTTGGTTACCAATAGATGAAGCCAGTGCTAACAATCCATGGCACATATGGATAGACGTGATATCAAAATTTCGTCTCATGGAGAAAAGATGGTCCACAAACTTTTCGAGATACTGTTTTGTGTTATCGAATTATAGTTCATATTTTGACAAGGTTCTAAAAGAACTTTTTCCCGATGTAAAGGTCATTGTTATGCCAAAAAATGAAACATGGGAATTTTCACACTTACTCGTACCAAGCATGAGTAATTCACAAGACGGTGTAATAACTCCACCTCTTGCACCATGGCTAAGGCACTTTAAAGGCCTAAATGGATTAAAAGAGATCACGCCCACACGTAAGATATTAGTCTTGCGTCCGGGAGCGAAAACAAGACGTCTTGTAAATTCAGAAGAATTAATTTTAGCATTGAAAGGATGGGAAACAGTCGCACTAGAAAACATGACTATTACAGAACAGATGAAAACATTTGCTGAAGCGACTCACGTGGTTGCGGCTCATGGTGCAGGATTAGTCAACTTACTATGGTGTAAAAAAGGCACAAAAGTAATTGAAATACAAGATCCAAAAATGGTACATAAAAAAGTTTATCCAGTGCTTTCTCATCACTTGGGACTTATACACGAATTATATTTGGCCAACACTGTGCCTATTGAAATGGTTGCAGGCAAGAAGCCAAAGGGCGTTAAACGATTTAGTGACCTTATTAATTTTGAAGTGGACGTAGCAAATTTTATAAAACATTTAGACTAATGAAAATTAAACTTATAACATCTTATAAACCAGGCACTTGGAATCAATTTGCAAAGCGTGGTGTTGATTCAATGGCACAACATTTGCCAAAAGAAGTAGATATTTTCTTGTACTGTGAAGAATCTAAACCTGCAGACGTGCATACAAGAGTAAATTGTATAGATCTCAACACGGCTGAACCCGAACTATTCAATTTTAAAAACAAATACAAAAATGATCCTGTTGCTAATGGCAAAATTGAAAATATCAAAGGAGGAGTACGTAGGTCAACAAAACTAGAGGGACTAGATAAGGACAAAGAATCGTTTTTATGGGACGCTGTTAGATTTGCAAACAAAGTTTTTTGTGTGGTAAATGCTGTTCGTAATTCAAAAGATTATGACTATGTTGTTTGGTTAGATGCTGACACGTATACCTTCAGACCTGTGCCAATAGCATTCCTAATAGAAACACTACCGAGTGATACAATGCTGACTTATCTAGGACGAGAGACTGTGTATCCCGAGTGTGGGTTTGTTGGCTACAACTTAAAACACAAGGAGACACAAAATTTTGTAAACGAATGGGAGCAGTTGTACGTAACTGGCGATGTGTTCGAATTGTTGGAATGGCATGATTCGGCAGTGTTTTGGGAACTGTCAAAAAAATTTACACAAGAAAAAAACATCAAAGTAAATGATATCGGTTACAGGAAAGGCGTCACAGGACATCATGTATTTGTAAACAGCGTATTAGGACTATACATGGATCATTTCAAAGGCACAAGGAAGACAAAAAGAACATCAACTAGAAAAGACCTGCGTCAAAACATGGACGTAGAATACTGGAAAAATGCACCACCGGTGTAAACAACAATAATTAAAAGAAATGAAAAAGATTGCATTTATCTCAGGAATGACCGGACAAGATGGTCCTTACCTGGCAAAACACTTGTTAGAAAAAGACTATAAAGTATACGGTTTGGTAAAAAGATATAGCAATCCAAATTTCTCAAATCTTGACTATCTAGGAATAGAAAATGATGTTGATTTAATCACAGGCGACATCACTGATGACGCAAACATGAATCATTTGGTGAGGTCAATTAGACCACACGAATTTTATAATCTTGCGGCCCAAAGTTTTGTGGGCTCGAGTTGGGATCTAAACAAGCAAACGACAGAAGTAAATGCGATGGGTGTGCTGAACATACTGAACGCCATAGTTAATCAAAATCCACAAACAAGATTCTATCAGGCAAGCACTAGCGAACTTTACGGAAACGCAAATGACGAGGGAGTACAGAATGAAAAAACTCCTTTCCATCCACGTTCTCCATATGGGATTTCGAAACTTTGTGCGTATTGGATGACTGTAAACTTTAGGGAAAGTTATAGCGTACACGCATCAAATGGCATTCTGTTTAATCATGAATCACCTATCCGAGGCAAAGAGTTTGTAACAAGGAAAGTTTCAGACGGTGTTGCAAGAATAAAGTTAGGACTTGCCAAAAAAATTACTTTAGGAAATTTAGAAGCAAAAAGGGATTGGGGATTTGCAGGAGACTTTGTTGAGGCCATGCACATGATGTTACAGCAAGATGAGCCAGGTGACTACGTGGTTTGCACAGCAGTGCAACACAGCATAAGAGAATTACTGACCACTGCTTTCAGAACTGCTGAAATAGATGATTGGGAACAGTACGTTGAATCGGATCCTCGTTACAAACGTCCGGCCGAAGTATTTGCACTACATGGATCA
>MDSZ01225824.1_pt1 | contig 14501 bp, 14 predicted proteins | sample 811201 | NCBI WGS metagenome assembly MDSZ01 (sample SAMN05326647, study PRJNA326480) | marine metagenome | isolation source: seawater | place: Indian Ocean: North | collected 2010
AATTGAATATTCTTTTCCATCTTGAGTAAAATTAGTAACTTTTTTTGAGCCAAAAATAGTTTCTATTGTTCTTCCTATATCTTCAGTTGCTACCCCTAAGTCTGCAGCCTTTTTTTGATTAATTTGCACATTTAGTTGAGGTTTATTCAAGTCAAAGTCATCTTGTATTGAGACTAAACCAGGGTTTTTTCTTGCTTCTTTTTTTATAATTTCTTTCCATTTGATAAGTTGTTTGTAAGTATTTCCTAATAAAACAAATTGAACTGGACTTTCTACTCCTCCAGTTCTAATTCCTTGAGGCATTATAGGAAACGCAAGTACACCCGGAACCTGACCAATTTTTCCAAAAGACTCTCTCATAATTTGAACTCCATGACGATCTCTTTTTGACCAAGGCTCTAAAAGGACTATTATAAAACCACTATTAACCTGTTTTGCCGATTTTCCAAAACCCGGCACTCTCATTATAAGTTTTCTATACTCACCTTTACCCACGTTAGGAAGTAAGAGTTTTTCAATTTCCTCTGCTTTAGTTTTCGTGAAATTAAACCCTGATCCTTGAGGAGCTTTAACAATCACAAAAAAAGCACCTCTATCTTCTGGGGCTATTAATTCTTTTGGGGCAAAATTAAATAAAAATATAGTTAATGCGAGTGTACCAATTAAAAAAGATGTGATTATTTTCTTTTTTTTTATCCACCCTAAAAGAGATAATTTATAAAAATAAGTCAAATTATTTAAAAATTTTTCAAATTTTAAAACTATTTTAGATTTATTCATATTTTTCTTAAGAAATTTACTTCCAAGCATTGGGCTTAAAGAAAGGGCTACAAAGCTTGAAATTATTACAGCAGAAGCGAGGGTAATTGCTGTTTGAGTAAACAAGACACCTGTAATACCTTTAATAAATATTAAGGGAACAAAAACAGCTACTAAAACTACAGTTGTTGCTACAATGGCAAAAGAAACTTGTTTTGCACCCTTATAGGCTGCCACTAGCGGGCTATCTCCTAGTTCTATTCGTCTTACAATATTTTCAAGCATTACAATTGCATCGTCAACTACAATCCCAATTGCCAGGACTAGAGCCATTAGGGTAAATAAATTAATTGAAAAACCAAATATATAAATTGATAAAAATGTTGAAATTAAAGAAACAGGCAAAGCAATTACGGGAACTACAAGCGCTCTAATATTTCCTAAAAATAAATAAATTATTATTGTAACTAAGATTAAAGCAATGAATAATGTTTTGTATACTTCCTTGATTGCAGCTTTGATATAATTGCTTCTATCAAACGAAACTTCAAGTGTTGTGCTTGGAGGCAAAGATGGTTTTACTTCCTTTATTTTCTTTTTAATTCCGTTTGCTACTGCAATAGTATTAGCATCAGATTGCTGATATATTCCAATACCTACGACTTGTTTACCATTTCCTTTAAATAAAGTTCTGATTGACTCAGCTCCAAGCTCTACGCGCGCAATATCACCAAGTGTAATAATAGAACCATCATTAGCTCTTTTTAAAGGTAATTTTTTATAATTTTCTAAATTTTTATAAGCTTTGTCTAGTTTTATAGTAAGATCGATATCTTTAGACTCTATTCTTCCAGCGGGGAATTCTACATTTTCTCTTTTTAAAACCTGCTCAACTTCTTGTGTAGTTAAATCTCTTGCTGCAAGCGCAATTGGATCCAACCAAACTCTTAATGAGAGCTCTCTTTCTCCACCTAAACGTACTCTACCTACACCGTCAACTGTAGAAAAAACATCTGTTAGATATCTGTCCGCATAATCAGTTAATTCTAAATCCGTCATTATTTCAGAATTAAAAGATAGCCACATAGTAGTTCGCATGCCTGCACTTTGTTTGAATATTTCAGGTTGTCCTGCTCCATCTGGTAGATTATCTACAACCCTAGAGACGGAACTTCTTACATCATTTGTAACATCATCTAAATCTAAATTAGTCTCAAATGTTAAAGTGATTCTTGAACTTTCGTCCTCGCTAAATGAATCAACTGTTTCTAGACCAGGTGTTCCAGCTACGAAATCTTCAATTTTTTGAGTAATTTGTGTATCTACAATTTCAGCAGAGGCGCCTCTATATTCGGTTTGTATTGTAACTACAGGAGGTTGGACATCTGGTAACTCATCAGTAGGGATTTCTTGAAAAGTTACTAATCCAAAAATAACAAGTACTAAACTCATCACTGATGCAACAACGGGTCTTTTTATGGAAAGATCTGTTAAAAACATATTTATTTAAGGATTTAAAACTTTTATTTTAGATTTATTTCTAACTTTTGATATACCTTCGCTTATAACTGCGTCACCTTCTTCTATTCCAGAAATAACAGATACTTTTCCAAAGTTTCTTTTACCAATTTTGATATTTTTCTTTTCTGCTATATTATTGTTAACAACATAAACAAAAGCAGTATTTCCTTGAATCGTTACCGCACTTTCTGGGACACCAATCTGGTTAACCTCATCGTAAATTACTTTTACTGTCATTAATTGCCCTGGAATAATTTCAAAATCTGAATTATCTGCAACTATTCTTGCTAAAATAGACCTTGTTGAGGGATCTATTCTTGAGCTAATGGAGTCTATCCTTCCTTTAAAAGTTTTATTAAATGCTGAATTTATTATTTCTGCTTTTAATCCTGGCTTTAAAATACCTACATAATTTTCAGGAACTTTTATATCTATGACGATCTTTTTCAAATCGTCTAATGTTACAATTAAACTATTTGAGCCTAGAACTCCCTGGGCAATTTCTCTTTTTCCAACCTTACCTGCAAAATCTGCAATAATATTTTTTCCATCTTTTAAAGCAATTATAACTTCATCTTTTTTTACAAACCTATTTTCTATATTTAAATTACCAGCAACGTTATCTTTTTGAACTCTATATGTTTTTGAATTTTGAGCGATTGCCGTTCCAAATGTTTCTATACTTTTATAAAAAAGTGACTTTTCTACTTTTGTTAATATTACACCTGGTGCTGGACGTACACTAAATTTTTTTTCAAAATGCAATCCTATAAAATATCGAGCAGCTATAATTGAAAAAATAATGATGAAAAAAATTACTAAAAAAATTCTTAATTTTGATGCTATTTTCATTTTTATTTTTTTCCGTATTCTGCCCAAGAGCCGTCGTAGATAATCGGTTTTTTACCACTTATAATAGAATTAGTTAACCCTAAAACACAAGCTGTTACTCCTGAACCACATGTAAAAGCCATATTTTTATTTGTATCAATTTTATTTTTTCTAAATATTGATATTAGTTCCTCTTTTTTTTTAAAAGTGCGATCTTCAGGGTTTATTAATTCAGAATAAGGCATATTTTTTGAACCTTCTATATTTCCACTTTTTAATTCTTTTCTAGCCTCTGGTTGAAGACCTAAAAATCTCTCTCTACCCCTCGCATCAATTAATTCAAATTGTTTTTTTTGTATATTGAGATTAACTTGATCTTTATTCAGAACTAAAGACTTATTTTCTTTTGCAGTATACGAACTTTGTTTAAATTTTTTTATATCCTTTGTAGTATATTTTTTTTCTTTAAGCCATTTTTTAAAACCACCATCTAAAACTGAAACTAAATTTGGATTGTGATTGAAATATAAAAAAGTATACCAGACTCTGCATGAACTTATAACATCTGAGTTATCATAAATTACAACATGATCAGAGTTTTTGACCCCAAGTCTAGTCATAATACTTTCCCAATTATCTTTATTAGGCAACATATGTGGTAACTTTGAATTTTGGTTAGAATTTTTATCAATATCAAAAAAAATTGAGTTTTTAATATGGTTGGTTTTAAACTCACTCAAAGCATTGCGGTTTGTACTTGGTAAATGCCAAGTTCCATCAAAAATTCTAACTTTCTCGATATTTTTTTCTAACCAATCAGTAGATACTAAATTATTCATCTTGAGTTTTTTTCAATATATTTTTGATGGTACTCTTCTGCTTTACAATAATTTTTAATTTTTGATATGTTTGTTTGTATTTTTCCATTAAATTCTTTGTTTTTTTCTTTCAAAACTTCCTCAGCTACTTTTTTTTGTTCATCAGTTTCGTAAAATATTTCACTTCTATATTGTTTTCCTACGTCAGGGAGCTGCATATCTTTTTGGGTTGGATCGTGCATTTTGAAAAATAAATCCAGTATTTTTTTAAAAGAAATTACGCTTTCATCATAAGAAAGCCTAACAACTTCAGCATGACCTGTATTGCCACTGCATACCTCCTCGTATGTGGTATTAGGATTTAATCCCCCTGCGTAACCTACCTCTGTCTCAATTATTCCAGGTTTACTTTTAAAGTTTTCCTCAGGTTTCCAAAAACATCCAAGTGCAAGTGTACATTTCATCATAAGTTATTTAATATGTTTTGAATTAATAATGAGGATATTAAATTGTTAACACAAAATCAAATAGGCGTATTGTACATGGTAGGAAGCGTTATCTGCTTTTCTATAATGGATATTTGTGTAAAGTGGCTTGATTATTATCCAGTTGGCCAAGTTTTATTTTTAAGATTTTTTATTGGATTTATTCCAATTTTTTTCATTATACCTAAAAATAAATTATTAAGTTTTTATAAAACTTCCAGGCCCGGTCTTCATGCGTTCAGAGCTTTTGCGGGAGCAGCAGCAATAATTGCTTTATTTATTGGCCTAAGAGAATTGCCTCTAGCTGATGTAGTGTCGTTGACATTTGGAGGACCAATTTTCGTAACTGTAGCTTCAATCTTCTTTTTGTCTGAGAAGGTCGGCATAAAAAGATGGTCAGCTGTGTTTTTAGGTTTCATTGGAATGTTATTAATAGTTCAACCAGCTTTTGTTGATTTAAATTATTACTATATCACTCCAATTGTTTTTTGTATCTTCTTTGCATGCGTAGCAATAAGTGTTAGATCACTATCAAAAACTGAACCTAACTATACAATTGCATTTTATTTTACTCTTCTCTGTACTTTGCTCGGCCTAGGCACAGTACTTTTTGTAGATTGGAAAATGCCGACTTTAATTGATTTTATGATTTTTATAGTAATGGGATTGTGCGGAAGTGTAGCCAACCTTTTATTAACTCAAAGTTACAGATTAGCTGAAGCTTCATTAGTTACACCTATCAAATATTTAAGTTTGGTTTTTGCAATAGTTTTTGGATTTTTAATTTGGAGCGAAGTGCCAAAAATTTTGACTTTATTCGGAGCGTTACTAGTCATTGCTAGTTCATTAATAATCTTTGTTAGAGAGACTCAACTTAAAAAACAAATAATTAATCCAAGAGCATGAGAAAACCAAGTTATTGGAATAAGGCAAAAGCTGCTTTGTCTAAAAAAGATAAAGTAATGAAAAAATTAATCAACAATTACAAAGATGGTGCTTTGGTAACAAGAAACGATATTTTTTTTTCATTGTGTAAAAGTATAATAGGTCAACAAATAAGTGTCGCTGCAGCTAATTCTGTTTTTATTAAATTTAAGAAAAGTTGTGGAGGAAAAATAAATGCAATGAATGTTAATAAATTAAGATTTAATACTCTTAAAAAATGTGGTCTTAGCAGCCAAAAAGTAAGAGGCATTAAAGATATTGCAAAAAAAATAATTAATAAAGAATTTAAACCCCAATTAATTAAAAATATGAGCGATGAAGAGGCAATTGAGTATTTATCAAATTTAAAACAAATTGGAAGGTGGTCTGCAGAAATGATATTACTTTTTACTTTTAATAGATCAAATATTTGGCCTTTACAAGATATAGGTTTGTTAAGAGCTATATCTAATAATTATAAAAAAAAATATTTTCCACCGAAAGTATTTTTAAATAAACTTTATAAAAAATTCACACCTTATTGCTCTGTAGCTACATGGTATCTATGGAGATCAATTGATGATGAGCCAATTCAGTATTAAATACCTTCTATAATTTGAAATTGTCTATCTGCATATCCTTTAAGTATTACATGAGCTTCTTGATATTCTTTTGATTGATAAAAGGCGTTGGCTTGATCAAATGATTGAAATTCAATGACTACTGTTCTAGGAGATTGATCACCTTCATTAGATTTTGCCCTTCCCCCTCTGATTAAAAATTTTCCCTGAAAATTTTCAACTGCTGCTCTAGCTTTTACAGCGTATTCTTTTAGTTTTTCTTCATTAGTTATATTTTTATAAACACAAACAACATATCCTTTCATTTACTTCTCCTTAAAAATAATTTAATTTTTTCTATGGCAGATAAACTTATCATAGATTGGAAAGAGTATAATCTAATTGTAGAGAAGTTAGCAATTCAAATACATAATAATAATTTTAAACCTGATTTATTAATCGGCATAATGCGAGGGGGTGCTCCGATAATTGACGTATTGAGTAGGATTTTTAAACTAAAATGTGCTTACTTAGCAGTAGAGTCATATTCAGGAAAAGGTATAGAAGATCAACAAGGAGAACTTGTTTTTTCAAGAGAGATGAGTTCTACAGTTCAAGACATGAAGGGAAATATACTTTTGTGCGATGATTTATCTGATACAGGAGTTACATTGAATAAAAGTATTGATTGGTTAAAAAACTATCCGCCGTTAAAAGGAAAAATTAAAGACATTAAAACAGCTGTGTTATGGAAAAAAAGGGATTCAACTTTTGAACCTGATTTTTGTGCACAAAAACTGAAAAGCAATCCTTGGATAGTGCAACCATTTGAGAGATATGAAGAGATTAGAGTTGAGGATTTAATCAAGAAACATCAGAAAAGTTAAGGGCCAGATTGACTGGCCCTTAAAATAATTAGGCTACGTAAAAACTTATAACGCTGAATACCGCGATTACCCAAATTGCTGAAGAAGTTTTTCCAAACTTACCAGTAAATATTTGAATTAAAGCATATGCTATGAAAGCTAAGGCTATACCATTACTTATGCTATAAGTTAATGGCATTGTAATCATTGCCACAACTGCAGGCCCCGACTCCGCAATATCATTCCATTCAATATCTGTGATATTTCTAACGAATAATATTGCAACATATAACAATGCTGCACCGTCTATTTCTTTTGGAAGACTTGTTGCTAAAGGTGAAAAGAAAAGACAAGATAAAAATAAAACTCCTATTACTAAAGAAGTCATTCCAGTTCTACCGCCAGCTTTTACTCCTGCACCAGACTCTACGTAACTGGTAACTGTAGTAGTTCCCATCATTGCACCAGCAACTGTTCCAACGCTATCAGATAGCATTGCTTTATTGATATCTTGTACTTTACCTTTCTTATCTACTTTACCCGCAACATTAGCCACAGAAGTTAGTGTTCCAGCAGTATCAAAAAAGTCTATGAACAACAAAGTAAAAACTACCGAAGCCATTCCAGCAGTCAATGCAGCTTTAAGATCAAAATCAAATAGATATGTCATAGGCGGAGGTGTAGACGCTAAACCGTTAAACTTTGCCAATCCACTAACCCAAGCAATTGTACTAAAAACAAGTATACCTATTATAATGTTCCCTTTGATTTTCATTTTTTCTAAAACAACTATAAAAACAAAAGTTAAGCAGCCTAGAAGTACTAAAGGATTTTTAATATCACCTAAAGTTACAAGCGTGACAGGATGATCTCCAACTACTCCCATAATTTCTAAACCAATGATAGCTAAGAAAAATCCTATACCGGCACCAATTCCAAGTTTTAAACTTTTAGGTATTGAATTAATTAACCAAGCTCTTATTGGTGTTAAAGAAATTGCTAAGAAAATTATCCCCGCAACTAAAACAGCACCCAATGCTGCTTGAGGGGTATAACCCATTCCTGCAACCACTCCAAATGCAACAAAGGCATTTATTCCCATTCCTGGCGCTAAACCAATAGGCCAAGTTTTTCCATAAAATGCCATTATGAAACAAGCCAATGCTGTTGCAACAATTGTTGCAGTAAATACCGCACCAAAATCAAAAAAACCTTTCTCTGGCCCAGCAAATTCACCAGAAAGGATAAAAGGATTCAAAAACATTATGTATGCCATAGTCAAAAAAGTAGTGACTCCTGCAATCACCTCTGTTTTAAAATTTGTTTTATGCTTTTTGTACTCAAAATATTTTTCCATCATATAAAAACCTCCATGAATTACTAAATACTCCGATTCGTGTAGAAAATCCTTTTAAAAGTGGACTTTTTCTCAATTTTACAACCTGAAGGTAGTATTTCTGTTTATAAGTTTTATGTAAAATAAAAATCCTCTAAATGATTAAAAATATTTTTTTTTATTTAATAATTGTTTTTACTATTATTCTTTTAAATTCTTGCAAGTCTATCTCAGATAAAATTGACGAAAAAACATTAATAGAAAAAAAGCAACTTTCTAAGTGGTTAAATAAATCTGAAACAGAACTAAAAATTAGTTTTGGGCAACCAGATAAAATAGAATTCTTAGATACCAGAAATAGAAATTATGTTTATATCTCTAAAAAATTTAAAATTAAATGTGAGAGAAAATTTGAAATTAATCCAAGAAATATGGTTGTAGGTTTTAGTAGTAAAAATTGTTTTTGATAAAATTAATTTAGTATATTAGCTGTTTTTAGAATAAAGCTATATTCCTCCGCAAGTTCTTTTATTGCATTATCTCTACCACTCATGCCACCGTGGCCTGCAGCTTCCATTTTACATTTTAATAATTGTATATTTTGATCTTTTTTAAGGTCTCTTAGTTTTGCTATATATTTTACAGGTTCAGAATATAAAACTCTATTATCAAATAAAGAAGTAGTTATTAGCATTGGCGGGTAATTTATATTTGTCAAATTATTATAAGGTGAATAAGAAAGAATATATTCAAAATATTCCTTACTTTTTATTGGGTTGCCCCAAAGTTCCCACTCAGATGGCGTAAGAGGAAGTTTTTCATTTAACATTGTGGTCATTGTGTCAACAAAAGGAACGAGTAATAACATAGAAAAAAATAACTCAGGAGCCATGTTCGCGAGTGCACCTCCAGTTAAACCCCCAGCTGAACCACCATAAAAACAAATACCTCCTTTGTGAGAATATCTTTGTTCAATTAAATGATTAGCGCAAGCGATATAATCTAAAAAAGTATTTTTTTTTAATTTCTTTTTACCTTCTTCGTGCCAGACATCGCCTAAATCACCTCCTCCTCTAACATGAGCTATTGCGAAAATAATTCCTCTATCTATTAAACAGAATCTTGAAGCACTAAATGATGCTTCTATACTATGTTTATATGCTCCGTACGCATAAAGTAAAATTTTTGATTTTCCATTTTGTTTTGAATTTTTTAGCCTTACTAAACTTATTGGAATCATTCTTCCATCGTGTGATTTTGCTTTAATTCTCTCAACAATATATTTTTTAGGATCATGGCCAGAGGGTATCTCAACTTCTTTCACTAGTTTTTTTTCTTTAGTCTTAATATCATATTCAAATATTTTTCCAGGAGTTGCCATACTCTCCCAACTAACTCTAATCTTAGATGTATTTGTATCTTTTTGCATAAGAGATAACCCAGGGGATCCAATCGGCTCATCAGAAATTATTATTTCTTCTTCATGATTTGTTATTATATCTCTGACGAAAAGTTTTGGAATAGCGTCAGATTTTTCGCTTCGTAGAATATAATTATCTAAAAATTCCAGCCCACCTATCACCGTTTCTTTTTTTGGAAGTATGAAATCTTCAAGATGACTAATATTATCTATTTTACACCTTAAAATTTTAAAATCTCTTGCATCTTTGTTCGTGTGCACATAAAAATATCCCATCCAAGAGTCTATTGAATAACGAACATCTTTTTCTCTTTTTTGAAATAACAAAGGCTTCAAAGATTTTGAGTTAGCTGAAAAATAATATTCTTCAGTTGTTATATGATCAGATGTCGAAATAATAAAAAATTTTTCATCAGAAGATAAGCTTATTCCGCAAGTGAAAGTTTCATCTTTTTCTTCAAAAATTAATTTATCTTCATCGGTGTTTGTTCCGATAGTATGTCTATAAATTTTTCTAGGTCTATGAAATTTATCTAATTTTGAATAGTAAAAACTTTTACTATCTAAAGACCAAGTGATAGATCCACTTGTATTATTTATAATATCATTTTCGTTTTGATTATTCTGCAAATTCCTTAAATAAATCGTATAATATTCAGAGCCTTTTAAATCCAATGAATAAGCCATGAACTTATCACAATGTGAGATACTTATATTTCCCAATCCAAAATATTCTGAGCCACTTTTCTTTTTTTCGAGATCTCCATCAAAATATATTTCTTCAGGTTTAGACCGATCAATTAATTGTCTTATTCTTTTTCCATAATTTCCTTTAGACTCAGTTTTAACCCAATAATAATAATTTTTATCTTTAAATTTAAGAGACGTGTCATCCAATTTAATCTTTGATTTAACCTCGTCAAAAAGCTTCTTTTGCAGATTTTTAACATCTTTAAAATAGTTTTCAGTATAAGCGTTATTATTTTCAATATAATTTCTTACATCAGGTAATAATTTACCGGAATCTTTCAAAACTTCTAAAATGTTCGGTTGATCGACCCACGAATAGTCATCTTTAAGTGTAATATCGTGGTACTTTTTCTCACTCTTAATTTTTTTCAGTTTTGGTATATTCATTATAAGAAAATTATATGAATTTAGTATTAATCGGAATAATCATATTTGTCATTGTTTATTTGTTTTTAAATTGGTTTGCTAGGACTAGTTCAAAAAAAATTGCTTTGACTATTAAAAAAATTATTGTCTATTTATCTTTGATAATAGCGACAATTTTTACAATTGGGGGAAAATATCTTTTCTCATTACCTTTTTTATTTGTGATTTTAAGCGGACTAAAGATAAAGGGATTAACAGCATTACAAATGATACAGCTTTGGCGGCTTATTCAGTTTTTAAAAAACTCTGGTAGATTTTCTCAGGGACAGGTTAAAACCGAGGGATCATCAAGCGTATCATTAGATGAAGCTTATAAATTATTAGGTTTAAAAAAAGGTTGTTCAAAAGAGGAAGTGTTGAATGCAGCTAAAAAACTTCAACAAAAAATACATCCAGATATGAATAGAGAAGTAAAAACTGAGAGATTATCTCAATTAGTAAATGAAGCTACTGAAAAAATAATTAAAACTGATTTTAGCTAACCTAATAATTTAATTGATTTATTTAAAACTTCATTAAAAGAAATTTTTTCTTTCCCCAAGGTATCGTGAGTAGTAGTTCCTGTTTTTAACCCTAATGGTTCAACTGTTTCCATTATTGAACTATAAGATCCATAAGCAGCTATGGGAGAGTCACAAAAAATTGTTAAAGCTCTTACTTTAAGAGATACTGATATATGTGCCCACCCAGTATCATTCCCAACGTATAAGTCACAACCAGAAATATAATTAAGTGTTTGCTTTATATTCATTGACTCAAATGACAACGAATTCTCCCACACATTTGACTTTTTAAATTCATTAATCAAATTAATATCGTTTTTTCCACCTGCTATATAAAATTTACACTTTTCTCTTTTACTTAATTCCTCTGCTAACTTTACATAGTTTTCTATACCCCATCTTTTTGTTGGCCCAGAAGCGCTTACCCCAAGACAAATATGTTTAAAATTTTTATCTAAAGTTTTATTTTTTTCTTTAATTATTAAACTTGGATCTGTAGCCACTACGTTGTCAACAATGTTTTCAGTAAAAATTTTTGCAGAATGAACAATATTATCTTTTTTAAGAAATAACGGGTATTGATTTATAGATTTAATTTTAGCAAGACGTGCAACTAAATTATATCTCAGAGAGGAATTGAAAATAAAAACTTTGTCAAAATTTCTTTTTTTTATTTCATTTATAAGATTAAGCATGCCTCTTAAACCGTCCATATCTTTTTCAAGTATTATAATTTCATTGAAATGAGCGTCATCTGCAAAAAGTTCTTTAGCTTTTGAGTTTTCTTTTGCAAGTAAAGATATAGGGCAATCAAATTTTTTTGAGATTGCATGCATAAATGGAAGAAAAATAATCTGATCTCCCATTCCTTTTCTCACATTTATACACAATATTTTCATACTTGATTTTAACTATATAACTTAGATAGAATAATTAGGGTAAGATTATGATTACAAAAGGCATTTATTCTGCTACTTGCAGTGTCTTAAATAATGATTATTCGTTAAATATTGACGCAACAATTAATCATGCTGCAATGTCTATCAAAAATGGTTTACATGGATCCTTTTTTTTTGGTTCAACAGGGCAAAGCCAATTAATTGATTTAAATTCTAAAAAAAAATTAATTTCAAAAATTGCCAGTCATAAATATAAAAAAAAATTCTTTATTGGAACAGGAAGTAACTCACTTATAGAAACATTAGATTTAATAAAATATGCTTACGAGTATGATTTTAATGATTTTTTGATTATGCCGCCAGCTTATTATAAAAATAATACTGAGACAGGGATTTATAATTTTTATAAACACTTAATATTAGAAGTTCCAAAAATAAGAATAATTTTATATAATTTTGAAAAACTATCATCATTTTTGTTTACTCCAAAATTTATTCAAACATTAGTAAAAAATTTCCCTAAGAATATAAAAGGAGTTAAAGACTCAAGTTATAATTTATATGAAAAAATAAATATTAAAGATTTTCTAGTTTTCCCAGGATCAGAGGCAAAACTTCTTAAAGGTCTAGAGCTAGGATGTTCTGGTGTAATTTCTGCAACAACACAAGTGACGCACTTTTTAGCAAGAGATGTTTTTGATTGTTTTACTAAAACTGAAAAGCAAATTCAAAATGAAAAATTAATAGCAGTTAGAAAAGTTTTTGATGAATATAACTTAATATCAGCATTACATAGTTTTTTTTCAAATAAAAATAGTAATTTCAAAAATTTATTACCACCATTAATTCTTTTAAATCAAGAAGAAAAGGAAAACTTAATGAATAAATTAAATAATTTAAATTTTGGTATTAATAAAAATGTGGCTGCTTAATTATGATTTTAGCTAAAGTTTTTTCAAATATTTATAAAGAAAGTGGAATCATACTCATAGACTCCAATGGGCAAAAGTATATCTGTGGTAATCCAAAAAAAGAAAACCCAATTACAATTAAATTATTAAAGAAAAGCTTGCATTGGAAATTAATTTTAGATCCTGAAATTGAATTTCCAGAAGCCTATATGCGAAATGAATTATTGATTGAAAATGCATCGTTAAAAGATTTCTTAATGGATTTAATTAAAAATTTGGGTAGAAGAGAGGTAAGTTCTGCCAGTTATTTTTCAAAAAAAATTTTTCAAGTGTGGAGATATTTATCAAATTTTAATTTACCAGGAAAATCAAGAAAGAACGTTGAGCATCATTACGATATTGGAGGTGAGAAAGGTGAAAAACTTTATGATATTTTTTTAGATAAAAAACACAGATTGTATTCTTGTGCTTATTGGAAAGAAGACACGAAAACACTTGAAGATGCACAACAAAACAAAATTGATCATATAGTAAAGAAACTTGATATTTCACCTGGTCAAAAAATTCTAGAAGTTGGTTGTGGATGGGGAGGAATGGCCTTTGAAATTGCAAAACAAAAAAATTGCGAAGTTACAGGAATCTCCTTAAGTAAAAATCAAATAACGTATTGCAAAAAAAAAGCTAAAGAACTTGGCTTAGATAACCAAGTTAGTTTTCAATTAGCAGATTACAGAGAAATCCAAGGAAAGTTTGATAGAATTTATTCTGTAGGCATGTTCGAACATGTTGGAAAAAAATTTTACAAGGTATTTTTTGAGTCGATGAGCAAGTTACTAAAAGAAAATGGAATATTTTTGCTTCATACTATTGGTGTTGTTGATAAACCGTCGCCTCCTAATAAATTTATCAATAAATATATTTTTCCAGGCGGGATTTGCCCTTCATTTAGTCAAATTATTAAACCTATAGAAAAAACGGGCTTGATTGTCTCAGACACAGAAACTTTAATAAGACATTACGATAAAACCTTGGAAAATTGGCTTGAGAGATTTTTATCGCGAAAAAAAGAAGTAAAAGATTTATTTGATGAAAAATTTGTAAAAATGTGGGAATTCTATCTAGCAAGTTGTGCTGCTGCATTTAGATATCGCGATCTAGCTGTATTTCAATTACAAATTGTGAAAAACTTTCAATCAGCTCACCGTACAAGAGACTATATATATTCATAAAAACTGGTATTTAATTAAATACCAAAATGAAAAAGAAAAAAAAGAAAAGAAATATTAAAAAAAGATATATAAAAAAAAAGTTAAAAAAATATCTTAAAAAAAAGGCCATAAAAAAAAATTCAAAAAAAAAGAAGAATAAGAAAAGCAAAAAGGGTAAACCAAAAAAAATCAGGTCTAAGTATAAAAAAAAGAGAATTAACCCAAGTTCAAAAACAAGAAAATTTGTAATAAGTTTGATTAAGGTAAATGAAAAATTAAAATCA
>MDSZ01066414.1_pt1 | contig 14498 bp, 12 predicted proteins | sample 811201 | NCBI WGS metagenome assembly MDSZ01 (sample SAMN05326647, study PRJNA326480) | marine metagenome | isolation source: seawater | place: Indian Ocean: North | collected 2010
ATCATCATCATCATCATCATCATCATCATCATTTTCACCGTCATCATCGATCGTTCGTCATTCTTTTCCCCCCTTTCCCGCCCTTTCTAAAAGTGCTCCTCCTCCTCCTCCTCCTCCTATGCGTTGCGTTGTCGGACTCGGCCCTCCCTCGCAAGAAGAAGAAGAGGAGGAGTAATAGTAACGGGAGTGCAATACGGGCGGCGAGAGAGAGAGAGAGAGGGAGAAAAAAAAAGATGACATCGTCGCCAAAAAGGAAGAGAACGACGACGAGCAGCGGCAGCAAAAGTCGTCGTCGTCTTCCCCGCGGTGGGAAGGAAGAAAAGAGAAGAGAAACGCTCCCGCGAATTGGACCGTTCCGGATTCCGAACTTCGAGGAGGCAGGGACGCTAACCGCGAGAACGGTCGCGCACATCGCGAGAGAGATTGTGAAATTTCTTCTGTTCAACCGAGCACAAATACCGTTAGTGTTTGACGACCTGGTGTCACTGCGATTGCAAAAACAAGAAGACGAAGAGAGCGAAGAGGAAGATGTTCAAACGAAGAAAAGAAAAAGAAAGAGAAAAAAGAACAACAACAAACGATCCGAGAAGAAGTTATTCGATCAGATAGCACGAATTGAGCGTGCGGTGACGGAGTCTTTGAGCGAAGAAGAGTTTGTGTCGAGACGCCCAGTGAGACAAGTGGCGGCATGTTTTGGGGCGACCGCAAATCGACCGGTAGAAACGTATGTTATTGATTTAGAAGACGTGGAATATTGCGTAAGAGGAGTGGAAGAAGATGAAAGAGAGAGTCAAAAGAAGACGAAATCGGCGGCGAATAGAATAGTGCGAGCTATAATGCCACATGTCGCGGGCTTAAGAACGAGCCCTTCGCGCACTTCGCAAAAGATTTGGGTGTTTTTAAAACACGAAGACGCTGCTACTGGTAATGACGACGGCGATACCGACGATACGAATGTAACAAGAGTAGAACTGAGTGAGCGGTTCACGATGAAGAGAAATCTGAACAGCCTGTTCGAAGAACCTAACGAAGAAGAAGAGCGAGGAACTCGCAAAAACGTAAAAGGAAAAGTTTACGCCAGGATCGTCTTGAAGTCCTCCACGAAGTCGTCACCATCACATCGTGTGCCTTCCTCCTCCTCCTTCTCCTCCTCCCCCCCGCGCTCGTGGTACCAAAGTCGTTTCGTTTCGAAAGGGTTTCGTTTCAAAGAAACCGCTGCTGCTGCTAGTGCTACTCGATAGTTTAGTGCGTACACGTATAGAATAAATTAGTTTACAAGTGCAAGGAAAAACGCAAGACACTCCAAAAAATTTTTAGGCACTGTACCGCCTGCACGCGGGTCGTTTATCTCATTATGGGCGCGCAATCCTCCAAACCAGCTCGTAAAGAAGAGTCTCTCGAAAGGAGGGAGAAAAGAGCGGCGTCTCTTTTTACCAAAGTCGCTTCTTCTTCTTCTTCTTCTTCTTCTTCTTCGAGGAAGAATGCAGACGACACAACTTCCGAGGCGAACTTTATGCCGAAGAATTTGGACGACGACGACGACGACGACGACGAAGGCAGAAATAAGAAGGATGCAGCGGAGGAAGCAAGAAAGAGATCTTTCTCTTCCTCGCCGTCTTCACGACAGGGAGAAACAAATCTGAGTAAGCTGAGAGAGACGAGTTCGATTCCAATTTCTCACCGTGCGACAGACCTTCCCAAACACCAACGCGAGGAAGAAGGAAGAGGAGAAAAAAAAAGAGCTAAAAATTGGACGTATCCTTCGCCCAAGATGTTTTACGAAGCGATTAAACGGAAAGGGTGGCAACCACCTGAACAAGATATCGAGAACGTGGTTAAAATTCATAACGTCGTCAACGAGAGGTGTTGGCAGGAAATTTTGAAGTGGGAGAAGGAGTTTCATCCGGAGACGCTTGGAGGTGGAGCCGATGTTAATGACAAAGTAGAACGAACAAACACATCTGTTTCTCTTTTGCGGTTCAAAGGTAAACCGAGAGATTATTCGCCGAAAGCGAGATTGCTGAACGCCCTTGGATACAAATTACCGTTCGATAGACACGATTGGATAGTCGATAGGAACGGCAAGGACGTTCGATACGTCATAGATTTCTACAACGCCAAAGTTCCACCGCGAGGAGGAGAGTCCTCTCTCGATGTTGGACCGATAGCAATGCACGTAGACGTTCGACCAGCGCTTGATTCCCCCGAAGCGTTCTACGAAAGAGCGTACATGCAAATGAAATGGGTGTTCAGCGGAAGGTGGATGCAATGAAAATAGCAGAAAATAGATGATAATGAGATAGTTTTTCGTAGATATTTCTTTACAAGTTTGTTTGTTCCCAATTTTAATATCGTCCTGGCCACGTTCCATTTTCTCGCTCTTCGTTCCATTTCTCCACCCATTCTCCCGGGCAAATAGATCTGTACAATTTCGCCATGGAAGCGCACTCTTCTTCTCCCTTTTCAGCCGCGCACTTGTGATACTCATTGTATCGCGTGTAGCAGTGCTTCGCTTGGTTTTGCTGCGGGAACCTTGGATCGAACGGCGTAGTTTTAATGACAATATCTTCAGACGATGCTTCTTCCACTTGTTCTTCCTCTTCTTTTTCTGCTACTTGTTCTTCTGCTGCTGCTGCCGTTTGTTCTTCTTCGTTCTGTTTTTGTGAGTGCGTTCGAAATAAAGAGCGTTTTTCTGAATGAGTATTATTTTCTAAAGAAAGAGAGAGAGAGAGAGAACACGAGCTTCCGTGCCTTTCCCTCGAGAGAACACGGAAGCGATATATACGGAAAAATTTAAGAGAGCGTTCTTTTCCCTCTTTGGCATCTCATGATACAAACACGAACGAACACAAAGACGCGAACGAACGAAAGGCGCTCTCCTCCGTCCACGGACGCGCGCGCGCGCGCGAAACGTCAAAGAGAGAGAGAGAGAGAGACGATTTTGATTGCGGTGTCGAGGGTGGCGGGATCCCTATGTTATACCACGCTCAAAAAACCAACTCTCTCTCTCTCTCTTTTCTCTCTTCCAAGATTCTCGTGCGGTACCTTATCCGGTGCTTCTTCGCACTTTGCGCTCGTCGCGAGCCATTCGGTCAGTCTACCTAACATTGTTGGAGTAGTATTTTGTACCCGTATTCGTATTCGTAGTAGTAGTGGTACGGATGAAACTGACGAAAGGTTTTATTTCACACAGAGAAAAGAAAGTCGAAAGTCCTCCTCCTCCTCCTCTTCTTTTCTTGTGTGCTCTTTTTGGGAGGAAGAAGGAAGGAAGGCGTTGACGAAAAAAACAAAAAAAAATAAAAAAAAAAGACGAAATGCGAAAGAGGCGAAAGAGGCGAGAGCAACGAAATATATTTTGAGAGAGTCCGCGGGGCAAAAGTCCAAATAAAAAATTGCTTCCTCGCATCGATTTCCCTCTCTCTCTGTCTCTCTTTGTCGTCGTCTTCTCTCTCTCTCTCTCTCTGATATATACGCGCACACGCATCGAGAGAAAGAGAAAGAGAGAGAAGACAGTGAGATCATCTGAGTAGCGAGAAGACCGTCCCTTCCTCCCAGCCTCTCTCTCTCTCCCATTTCTTACAGAGGAGAGTAAAGTCGCGGAAAATTGAATTGTCTACAAAAAGAAAAATAAGAGAAAATTAAGGCACATAATAATAGCATAGAGAACAAAGAAAGATGATTAAAGCGTTTATTGTGGTGAATAACCACGCGATGGTTCGACTGTGCAGATTTTATGAACAGCTGGTGAGTCTTTTTTTATTGTATTGGCATACAAATCTCTCGAGAATTTGTTTTGCACGTGCTCTCTCTCTTTCTCTCTTTTGATACGATTATGAATACTAATGATTTCCATTTCTTCTCCTTCTCCTTCTCCTCCCTACACTTAACATAAAAATCAGGCTGTCGATAAGCAATCCGAACTATGTCAAACCGTGTATAAGATTGTCACTTCGCGTCCAGACCACTTGTGTTCGTTCGTGGACGATAGCAACACTTTCGGTCCAGACACGAAACTCGTGTACAGGCACTTTGCCACTTTGTATTTTTGCATCCTCTCCGACCGATCTGAATCCGAATTAGCCATGCTTGATTTGATTCAAGTCTACGTGGAAACCTTGGACAGAGTTTTTGAGAACGTCTGCGAGTTAGACTTGATTTTCAACTCGCCAAAAGCGTATACGGTTTTGGACGAAACCGTCGTTGGCGGTTTGGTCTTGGAAATCAACTCTCAAAAGATATTGACCGTGTACGATCAGTTGCAAAAGTTAGAAAAGATGCATTCGAGCTTAATCGATAAGTTACAAGTAGGAAGTTAATTTTTATGCCATTCATACTACGTATGGTACGATACATACACGCGCGAATTGAATTATTGTTCTTTTATTTATTTCTCCCGTTCTTCCTTCTTTTTCTTTTTTGCCCTTTCAAAACGGCTCGGCCCTTTCATTTATTGGAGGGAGCGTCTTTTTGACCTGACCTCAAAAAAAAAAGAGAGAGAAACAAAGAGAAAAATGCTCCGGTCGACGCTTTTGAGGCGATTATCGAGCCACGCTTCGGCATCTTCGTCCACGTCTTCCGCTTCTTCGGCTTGGAGCGGCGGGAGCAGCGCGAGTCTGTGCGCGATCGCGAGAAGTTTCTCGTCCTCTTCCTCGGCGAGACAAAACCAAGAGGCCGCAAAAAACGATCAAAAAACCCATGAGATCGTCACGCCGGAACAGACGAAAGCTTTATCGGACAAACCAGTGGCGACGGATTTGACCTCTATCGTTGACGCGTCCGCCAACACTTTGTTTTTAACCGAACTCTTTCGAGGAATGAGTTTGACATTGAAATACTTTTTCGATACCAAGGTGACGATAAATTACCCGTTCGAAAAAGGGCCTTTATCGCCGAGATTTCGCGGGGAACACGCTTTGAGAAGATATCCAACCGGGGAGGAGAGATGCATCGCGTGTAAATTGTGCGAAGCCATCTGTCCGGCGCAAGCGATTACCATAGACGCGGAAGAAAGAGAAGATGGGTCGCGAAGAACGACAAAGTATGACATTGATATGACCAAGTGCATATATTGCGGTTTTTGCCAAGAGGCGTGCCCAGTGGACGCAATTGTAGAAGGACCAAACTTTGAATACGCGACTTACAGTCACGAGGAGCTTTTGTACGATAAGGAAAAGTTGTTGGCGAATGGGGACAAGTGGGAAAAAGAAATTGCGAAGAACTTGCAAAGCGAATCTTTGTATCGTTAGAAATAAACCTCGCTTCTTCTAATAACTGTTTCAAACGATTTGGGGGGCAGTCTTTGTAATATTATAACAACACACACAAAAATAAAAGAATTTTTATCTTCTAATAGCGTCCCCCTCGACCTCCTCGGCCTCGGCCTCTGCCACGGCCTCTGCCACGACCGTGAATGCTCGTATGTGTCGCGCCTTCTCGACCAAAAGTCTGCGAATCAACTTTTCTTTGCTCTGCCATTCTTTGAAAATGCGCGCTTCTGTTTTCTTTTTGAGTCGTATCCGAGGACATTGTGTCAAAGAAGTCATCCTTATCATATTTCGCGATGCCAAGATCGTTTGCCGTTTGTTCTCTAGCTTTGTCGAATTTCGAAAGCATGCTTTCGAAATCAAAAGCTTCTGTTGGAACAACCGCACTTTGTGGTAAGTTTTGGTTCGATACATTGCCAAAACGACCACCTCTACCTCCTCTTGGTTGCGGGATCCTTCCCCCAGCACCTCTACCACCTTGCGGTGCAGATCTATCCGGTGGCGGTGGCTTTGGTTTCGATGTTGGTAAACCAACTTGTGCAGCGGCTGCGAAACTCGTCGGTTTCACGTATGCCGGTTTCGCCGCTTCAATGACTTTCGCCGGCGCCGGCACAGACTGCGCTGGAACTGCTCCTGGTCGCGCCGGTGGCGGAACCAATCCAGCCGGCTGCTGCTGCTGCTGCCCTTGAGCCGGTGCCTGTCCGAATCCTTGTTGTGATTGTTGTTGATATCCTTGTTGCGACGGTTGCTGATACTGGTGTGGTGGTGGTGGTTGCTGCGGTGGTGGTTGCCCCCAGCCACTGTATTGCTGTTGATACTGCTGTTGCTGCTGTGGCGGTGGTTGTCGCTGCTGTTGGAATGTCCCTTGTTGAGGTCGACTCAAAGCGTCCGGGACATTGTGTGTCGTCGAGTATCTCGCGCTTTCTTGAATCTGAACAATATCTTCGATTTCTTCTTGGTGAAAACGAATCCCCATGTGCACTTCTTGAGATGGAGGAATCGCCGGTCTCCCGTAACTCATTCGGTTTTCCGTTCCGTGACTCAACACTGTTTTTAATCGTATAACGAAGAAGAGAGGAAAACAGATTTTGTCAACACGGAAAGATGAAAATAAAGAATGCATTAGAGATAAAGAGGACAAAGAGGACAAAGACGCGAAGAAAACAAAGGGACGATTTCATTTAATTCGACGATTCATTCTCTCGATCCACGTAAGAATTTTCCTCTCCCTTTTTCTTTTATTCAATAAGATGCGCACCATTATTCAATATGATCGATCCATCGGATTGATTGACTTCCGCTAATGTACCGGTGTACCGAACGCGAGCGGTTGAACTGATCAGCGAAAACGTTCCGCCGATATATCCTGCCATGTTTTACTTTCTTTTTCTTTTATGAAGGAAACTGCAAAGAGAGTTCAGAGAGAGAAAGAAAAGTTGAAGAAGGGAAAAAAATTAGAAATTTGGAAGACAACTAGAAACTCTTCTTGCTCTTCTTCCAAACCGCTCTGTTCTGACAGGAAAAATATTGAACTCGTTTGTTTCCTCTTTCTTTCTCTTCGCCAAAACTCTAAGCTATAACTACACTCTAAAACTATAATACATCTCTCTCACGCCCCAACTAAAACGCCCAACGCTTCTAACAATCCCTCTAGCAAAACATCAAACGCATCCGTAGCTTCTAAAACAGCTGCGGCATTCCACAGCGCGTGAAGAACAATAGGCGCGACCACGTTGCGAGTTCGGACGTAAAGAATACTGAGCGCTATAGACAACGCCGTGAGTGGGAGGAAACGTTCCAAGGAAAAGTGTGCCAGAGCAAATATACAGCTGGAAAGACATATCGAGGTGGATATGCGCCACTTTTTCGTCAACGATGGCATGAGAAAGCCACGAAAGATGACTTCTTCCCAAATAGGTGCTACAATGGCGACTAAGATGGCATAGAATAAAACAGAGATGCCGTCTCCGCTCATAGCCACGCGCTCAAAATTTGACGGATTTACCGTCACTTGAGTGTTTGTCAGATTACTCGTTCCACTGCTTGCAAAATAATCGCACAGTTTCGAGTTCACTTCAGCGATGAGATTCACGAGAGGAAATGTCGCCACAAACAGAAGAGTCTCTTTCAAACACCGTTTCAACTCCTCGACAGATTCGAACGTAACCCGAAACCAATTCGTGTTTTTCAACTCTTCTTGATATTTTCTTGTACCGAACCACACGCAAAATATACCGACCACACACGCTGCGATATCGGCAAACAAAGAGTATACCGCCACGCCTCGACTCGTCAGCGCCTCGGCGTCAAAACCCATATGAAATGTCGCCCAAGGTACGAACGACTGTCCGGTCCATAAAAATGAAACGATCCAGAGCATCATGACCACAACAACGTGCGACAAAGACCACGGTACCGTCCATATTTTTGCAGCAGTAGTATTGGTTCCATCGTCCACGTTGAATAGTTTTAATTCCCAGTCTTTTTCTTCTCTTCTCAAAGTGCTGTTTTCAAAACTGTTGTCTTCCTCCACCCCATGGTCGTGGTTACTACTTCTACCATAAGCACTACGCCGAACAAAAACTCTTCTTCTTATTGTTCGTTCTTCTATTTTGCTGCTATCACTGCTACTAGTGTTATTACGGGGAACCGTCGTCGTCGTCACCCTCCGCCGGGGAAAAATGTGTTGTTTTTTCCATTGTTGGCGGTGTTGGTGTTGGAAAAAAACGGAATTCAATCGCGCTGCTGCTACTGCTACTGTTGCTCTTCTGTTGGCGGCGATGACGACAACAGAATCTCGAGAAGAGGAAGAAGAGGAGACGCAATGACTCACGAGATGAGAAGATATCATCACCATCGTTGTCGTCGTCGACCCTAGGAAGGAGGGAAGGTGGTCTTTTTTCTGCGGAGAAAGAGAATTTTTATTGACAGTTTACAACTGCTCTCGTGTGCTACATCGAAGCTATTAACTATAATAAAATTATACATCTACGAAGGAGGAGTATAGCGGAACTTTCTTCCGAACGCGCGTTTACTCGTCACGTCTTTATATCCCCTCCAAACTTTGCCGACATCTGGATGCCAACCAAAAGAGTTTTCATTCAACGCTGGATGCCGATACGCAACCGGATCAAACTCAACTCTCGGAGCAACTGCGGCATGCGGTAAAGGCACGGCCCACTTTAACTTTTCGTGACGCATGCGGAATTTTGCTTTGTTTTGTATTAAAACTGGGACCGACGTGACCCATAAAACCAAGGATGGGGCGTACGCTCTCTTCGATAGCAAGACAAAAGAAAGAAAACTTTGTGCAATCAAAAGTGCGTATATTGTCAAGTCCGTAACAGTCTGCCACATCGATCCACTCGATTCGTACGTCTTGTCGTAGACGTATAGGATGTGATATCGCCAAATTATAAAGTTGAAGACGAAGAAAATCGTCGAAAGTAACGAGATTATCGGCGCAACTGGAGCGAAAACCAAACCGATGAGCATCACCATGACGAAAACACCAACTTCTCTTCCAGCTCTTACTGACCTTGGCGAGTACTTCACCGTTCGATCATGTGGCGTGACCGCGCAACCTAAACAACAGCAAAACTTGTTCACCGCCATACACAGCACACCAGGATGCGGGAAGATTAAACGCTGTGATGGTAAATAAATTCCTCGAAACAAAATCCAAATGAGGAAGAAATTTGACGTCAAAGGTAAGGATGAACCAAGCAATGTTAACATTTCATCTGGACCTTCGGTCTCTAACGCAGTCAAATAACGTTCAAATGCAAACCCAAAAACTGTTCCGAGGAATATATTCAAAAAAGACCACAAAAAGTAGCACTTGGTGAATTGCTGATCCGTTTTTGACAACGAAACGTGAGTCGTTTGTGCTTGGACGAGATAAAGTAACCCAAAACTCATGATGAATGTCTCCCATAAAGTGAGTAAGATTGGCGGTAAAATCGATCCCACGATTATTTTTATGATTCTCGCATCTTTGCTCTTGCAATACCAATTCATAAACTCTAAAGTTGTTGCTTCTGAGACGCTAGACGATGATATGTCGTTTGCGCAGAGAGTATTCAGAACACCGGCAAACGTTCCCATTGGTATAAAAATGATGATCACAATCAGAGGTAAAACGAATAGTGACCTGCGATTACGCTCTTTCTTTCGCAGCAATACAGTTTGCCAATTGATATCATCTGGTCCAGGCGCAGGTTGGATTTGAAACGAAGTTCCTCGAGAAGTAATTCTGCACTGTGCAGCACATGCTGCAGCATATTGAGATCGAAATGCAATCACGCAAGAAGGTCCGGGGCCTTTAAACAAGGCCGCTCTTCTCTCCCGCAATATTTCAGTATCTATGGCATTTAGCTTTTTTGTGAGTTGTTCGCGCCGATTTGATGCTTTTGATCCTTTGCCAGCTCTCTCATACATGTCTCCAATTTTCCGTGTCATCATTAATCGATCTCGGGAATTTTTTATTTCATCGCGCACAGTGAGCAAATAGTCAACGCGTTCGTGATCGTGCAAAGGAATGACTCGGAGAAAATCAGCCCCAAATAATCCACGAAAGAACTTTTCTACGTGTTGAAGGTCATCCCATGGATCCCCTCGACCTTGTGAATCTCCAATATCTGTCATCAAAACGCAATAATTTTGGACGAGTACCGAAACGATTTTCTCTCGTTGTTGAATATTAGTGTCCCCGTTGTTGAGGATGTTACCTTCTCCTGCGAATTCTTTGTCTAATTCATCCGCGTCAACAAAATGCACTGCTGATACGAATCGTCTATCGTCAACGGATGGTACTGGACAGCACTTCGCAAACTGATACGGATCATCATAGACTCCCACCGCTGTCTCCATTGTTTGCGTTTTCACTTTTTCATTCTCAAAATCCATACCACTCGGCCGCCTTCTGTGCGTCTTACGAGTCGGTGTATTTTGAGCAGATGACGCGTTTGGAAATAAGAGATTATTTCCGTCTTCAGCCCCTTTTGTTGGAGTGACCACATGATGAGAAATAACTTTAGATGGCGAATGATGCGGACTCATTCGAGAGGACGAAGGATTCTCGTTCATCATGGCTTTTTCTGCGAGATCTGAGAGATCTTGTCCATACGAATCATCAGATCGAATTTGAGGCGACAAATGTTGCAGTTCAATATCTTTTGAGCGCGATTTATGCATATGTCCTCTAACGCGTGCTTGAGTTGGTGTGGACGGGATATTGTTCTCACCATCTTGATCACAGGTTCTGCACTCAATATCATCCCATAAATTTTCGCTATTTTTTACATTTGTGTTGTTTGCCCATACTGTTTCGGCAATATCTAATCCCACCCACCAGTTATGTGCGATCGAATGCGTATCCTCGAGTTCATCGTAATCGGTGAAATCTTCTACGATTTGAGAGAGATTTTCTTGCAAAGCTTGCAATTCAGTTCTCACGTTACCGGAATTTTCCAATTTTTCAGAGGAAACGATTCTGTTCATGTTGTCATATCCATGAATGATGGCTTCATTCAAATTTTCGACAGATGGCATTCTTAAAAAATCATTAGGTGACTCTGGTCGTTTCAATTTCACCGGTAAATCGTCGTTTAACGCGGTAGCGTTGTGAACATTTTTCGATTTCACCGAACCTGGCGTTTCACGGAGTGCATCAGTAGGCGACAAAGGTGAAAGCGGACCCATCGAGGATGCCGTTGATAGCTCACCCGGCGTTACAGATTCTGATTCGCGTCCAGTTGGTCTTGGAATAGCAATTGGTGCCGGAACCGCTTGTTTTTTTATGTCAGCAGTGTATGTGTCGTTGTTGTTTTCTTCGTACCTTTGTGATGACTGCTGTCTCTCCTCATAAAGCTGCCTCTTTTGCCTCTCTCTTTCCTCTTTCTTAGTTAGATGCTGTTTGTCATTTTTATGATATCGAGTCGCTACGTCAGAACCTTTTGGCCGCGTTGTGACGTAATTTGACAATCGCAAATCCAGAGACCCTTTCGGAATGATGGACTTTGCTGCGCTACTTTTCGCGTTTTCACTTCCTCCGGATGCGTCGCTGGAAACTGATGTCGGGCTTGCCATTGATTCAGGGCTATTTAGCTTGCCAATGTTGTTGTCGTTAGTATATATACCTGGTTGACTTTTGTCTTCCGCACCACTTTCCATCATCGTCCCCGTTGGGGACGTCGGAAGCGATGATCTTCGGATGAAGTTATTTTGATCCGCATTTATTGATGTCACTGGAGTTGAAAACCTATTTTCGCTCCAGATCGGAGTATGAAAATTTCCTCCGCTAGCTGTTGGAGATATCACAGATCCATTGAAACCTGGCCCGAGCATTGCTTCTAGAAGTATAGGCCATGAAGCATCGTCAACATCCATGCTGCTTCTTCGCCCACTTCCAGTGCTAACATTTGACATTCCTGAACGCTGCGTATGCAATAGATCAGAATCGCCGCCACCACCTTTCAAGTTAAACTTAATATAATCGTTTTCTTCGTAATCATTTGGCCCAGCAACAATATCTGCAATCTCAGCAAGCGTTTTTGAAACCCTGGCTGTAAATGGGTTTGTTGCCCCTTTTCTCACAGATCCATCCCCTAGGTTCCTACTACTCGTTCTGTTAAGATCGTCTTGATCGCCGCTCATCCTATTTTCTACGTCATATTTTTCTTGTTTTTCTACTGGTTGGATCACGTTGATTCCAAATTCTGCCGTTTCACTTGTTCCTTGTTGTAACAAACGCTGCAAAGTTGTTTGCGGTAAATGCATCGTTCTCCACACGTTGCACTCACCCGTGGAGCTTCCATACACTTGTCTCAAAAATTCGTAAGAGCGATAGTGATGCTTCAACAACCACAACGTATACAACGTGACGAACCAAGAAAATAGCACGTGCACCCAAAATATGTCAGATGTAGGCTCGACATTTGCGATGGTCAACCCCATCAAATAATTTTCATCCGAATTCACTGCATCTGTCGCATTTACATACATCTCTCTCAATGCGTCTATATAAAACGACTGGGAATAGTGCATTGGACACAGCATAATGAGTCCTAAAACAGTAATCGGTACAAATAGCTGCGTTCCGAACTGAGCGACTCGTAAAAACACCAAGGCATCGAGTCCACTCGAGTTCACCAACTCCGTATCCGAAACATTCATGACGTGAGACACCCAACCGAAAACGTGCACAACCCAGTGCTTGAGTATGCTTCGTTTCTTTCGCTCATTGAATTTTGGTAAAGGCGGCGGTGCATTCCCAGACATGTTCAGTGAGCTCAAATAGCACCTCCCGGAATATATAGGTATATTATGCCTAAGCATTCCGAACAATACGACGAGGAGAAACGCGAGCAGTATATAGACCACAAACGCAGTGAAAACATCCGCATCTTTAACGTTCGTGTTCACGCACGCGAAATTATACTTGTCGAAGCACGTCGTCGTTCGTATATCGTTGCTTCCTGACGACATTTTTTTACAGTTATGAAGAAGTCAACACAACGGACAAGATAAAAAAGGGGGCAAATTCAAGCGCGCATTTTCTCTCATTTTTATCATCATTGACATAGGTGTCGCATACTTGCGATACTCGCAACACCATTATGATCCTCGAGAATGAGAAGAGGACAAAGATCGCTATCGATCGCGTGATTATCGTGCGTGTGCTCCCGAAATGTGACGCCTCTATTTTTTATTTGTTCCTTAGTGCCTCTTGAAAATGGAAAAAAAAACGGAGAACTTCTAAATCAAGCGTCAAGTCAGACGACGGAAAATGGAAAACACAAACCTAAAATTCGCTCAAAAACAAAAAAACGGACTAATCTTCTCTCTTACTATACACATGATAGCGTGTGCGCTCTCTTCCTATTATATTGTATTTTTTTCCTCCTTACTACTGGATGAACCTTTAACCACGAGCTCTTCGTCGTCGAAATCGTCGTCTTTCTTCTTATCCAAGAGCAATTCGCCATGATAGTATACGTCCACAGCGACAGCGGCGATTAAACAACCCAAGACTAATTCTATGCGAAAAGGCTCCCCAAATTTTACGATGGACAAAGTGGCGACGATAAACATCGCGCCCGTTGCCGCAAACGTCTTTGCAATATTATCCAAATACTTCATTACCCCACTCGTCGCTATACCTACGAACGCGTAATTACAAATCAACATAAACGTTAACACGGTGTGACCTCTAAATAACACGTCCATGCCTTTGCCGAAAAGCTCACCATCCCACACCACGGAGACGGTCGTAAAGAGCACACCCCACGAGTATAACAACACGTTCTGAAAGTGAAAGTTGTTCGGTAAATGTTTTAGAAACTTCTCGCAGAAAACGCTACTTAACGCCGTTAAACACGCGTTGCATACTTTCAATCCGTATCCCAACATGCTCCCGACCAAGACGTGTCCGTCCTTGCCTTGTCCAAGTTGCGATACCGTACACCCTATGGTTAACAACACGAGCATTCTCCACTGCAATTTATTCAAATCTACTTTCATAATTATGCGAAAGAATATAGCCGTCGTTAATATTTTCAAGTTGTTTAACAGTTGAAAATTCGTCGCTCCCAGTTCGCGTATGATGATAAAGTTCAGATTGTTCGAGATGAAGTACAACAACGCTGGAACAGCCGCAGTTAACACGGTTTGAGAACTCCTCTCGATTTTTAATTGCCCGTTCGATTGCACATAATCGTTGTAAAACAACGTGGACGATAAAGCTAACTTCGTTACTTCCGCGAAGAACGGGATGGTGACCGTCTTGTACGCGTATTTCCCGTCGGAAGATATCGTCGCGTGTGTCAACAGAGAGACGGAACATGTCAACACGAGTTGCGCGCTAAACGCAGCCGCTTGGAGAGGGGTGAAACCTTTCTTCGCGCTCAATACCATGATATAATCTTTGTAGCTCTCTCTCTTTCTCCGATCCGTGACTCGAGTCCTCGCGACCACTCCTTTCTCTCCCTCGCCGTGCTCTCTTCGTCGTCGTTTACAAAATCGTTTAACACAATCGTTTTTGAGCGGTGTTCAGCTTTTTTGTGGTTTTTTTTGTTTTTATCCAAAAAGTCGCACAAAGAAGGTCGGTCACCTGTCCTGTGCTCGAAGGGAGGCATTTTATTTCTTTTCATCGCCACAAATCATCATCATCATCATCATCATCATCATCATCATCATCATCATCATCAATCATGCTTCCCACGCATATTGGTG
>MDSZ01066306.1_pt1 | contig 14497 bp, 17 predicted proteins | sample 811201 | NCBI WGS metagenome assembly MDSZ01 (sample SAMN05326647, study PRJNA326480) | marine metagenome | isolation source: seawater | place: Indian Ocean: North | collected 2010
GTCTAAATTGGCTGAAGCGCCCTTTGTAAAAGTTGAAGCAACAAGATTTACAGAAGTTGGTTATGTTGGAAGAGATGTTGAGCAAATAATTAGAGATTTAATTGAAATTGCTATTGCGATGGAAAGGTCAAAGAAGAGAAAAGAAGTTCATGCTAAGGCACAGAAGCTTGCAGAAGAAAGAGTTCTTGATGCACTGGTAGGCAACAATGCTAGTGTTGCCACAAGAGAAAGTTTTCGAAAAAGATTAAGAAGTGGTGATTTGGATGATAATGAAATTGAAATAGCTGTTAGTGAGAGTGGTCAAATGCCGTCTTTTGAAATTCCTGGAATGCCGGGGGCCAATATTGGAATGATAAATATTTCAGATGCATTAGGTAAATCTCTCGGCCAAAAACCAAAAAAGAAAAAAATGTCTGTAAAAGAATCTCATGATATTTTGATAAATGAAGAGTCTGACAAGCTTATCGAAGAAGATAAAATTATAAAATTAGCGAAACATTCAACTGAGAATAATGGAATAGTTTTCCTTGATGAAATTGACAAAATTTCAGCAAGAACAGATAGAGTTGGTGGAGATGTATCAAGAGAAGGTGTTCAAAGAGATCTTCTTCCTCTAATTGAAGGTACAACAGTTAATACAAAATATGGTCCAATTAAAACTGATCATATATTATTCATTGCATCTGGAGCTTTTCAACTTGCCAAACCTTCTGATCTTCTTCCTGAGCTGCAGGGAAGATTGCCAATCAGAGTGGAATTAGATGCATTAAATAGCGATGATTTTAAAAGAATCCTGAAAGAACCAGACAATAGTTTAATTAAACAATACAAAGCTTTATTAAAAACTGAAAATGTAAATCTTAAATTTACTGATGACGGTATTGATCTTATTGCAAGTATCGCAAGTGAAGTAAATAATACGGTTGAAAATATAGGTGCAAGAAGACTTCATACAATTATTGAAAGAATATTAGATGAAATTAGTTTTACTGCATCAGATAACTCAGGTGAAACTGTAACAGTGGACTCTGGATATATTAAAAAACATATTGGTGAACTTGTGAAAGACACCGATTTATCAAAGTTTATCTTATAGTTTATATTCAAAATTTTGAGTATCTTCATTAACTCTAAGTTCTTCAGCCCCATTACGTAAATGAAAATTTCTTGCCATTTCAGTTAATGGTGACAGGGTAACTAGTCTGCTTAAATGATTAGATTTTTTTATCATTTTAAATACTTCATTAACTATCAACTTTCCTCCTCCCTTTTTTTTTGACCAAACAGTATATGCAATTGCAAATTTCCCAACATTTTGGTCTCGCATAGCACTTTGCAAAAAAGCGTCCCTGCTATAAATATCTAACTCATGTATTGTTTTTGGTATATGATTTGTAAAAGCAAAACACATAACAGCGTGAATTTCATCATTATATTTAACACCATATATCTTTCTTCCATAACTAGTCCTAAATAAATTGTCTAATTCGGGTCTTATTGGGTCATTATTAGTATCACATTCTTTCAGCTCTATTATTTCTGCGCCTTTAATCCAGTTAAAAAAATTTTTGATTTTTTTTTTAATTGATTTTCTGCTATTTCTAATTCTTGCCTTGGCTTTAATTTTAATCAATTTTTTTTTAATCATTTTTTTTTAAAATGATATCAAAGCTACCATTGCTTGGGTCATGTATGGCATCAAAATCAATTTTTGAAATTTTACTCATTAAAAATTTATTCTTTTCTATATAATTAGGGACTGAATACTTTAATATGCTCAAATCTTTCGATTGATACGGATCTTCTTTATTTTTTGATCTAGTTCCTTTTCCAGTAATGATATTAATTTTAGTAACTCCTTTATCGAAGCATGAGGAAATGAAATCCTCTATTTTAGTGTTTGCTTCGTCGAGAGTGAAGCCGTGTAAATCTATTATTTTTTCTTTATATATAGAATCTTTTTTGATTTTTTCATCCTTGTCTAAAACTTTTTTTTTTGAATTAATAAATTCTTTCCAAACTTTTATATCTTTGTGTGAAATTTTTTTCAATTAAACTTCTGTTTCAATCAATTGCCAGTTGGGATTTTGAGACTTAATATTTCTACAAAATTTCCATGTATCATTTACTTTTTTTATCTTTTGTGGATCGCCTGAAATAATTTTATTTTCTTTATCTTTAATACAAGTGATAATTTCGCTAACAAAGTTAACGCTTACTTCTAACAGATCATTATTTTGTTCATGGTTCTTTATTTCTGCAGAATTAATACCTATAAAGGTTGTTTCATTCTTTATTTGTTTTTCGACTCTCTCTTCTATTGCTTGATTGAATGATTGATAAACATCTTTATTCAATAATGACTTTATTTCACTTATATTACCTTTTGCAAAAGCTGTTATAATTGCTTCGTATGCAATTTTAGCTCCATTTAGGAATTCCTTTTTTGCGCCATCATTAAACTCATATACCTCTTTTTTTGTAGGTGTTTTTTTAAACTCAAAATCATGTGCAAAGCTTGAGCTAATATCTTCCTCATGACCAGTTTTTTTTCCGAGAATTCCTCTTAATCTTAAGAAAATAAAACCTGCTATCATTGCAAGCAAAATAATATCAATATATTCAAAACTATAATTCATTGTAATTTATATATATTTATAATATTTACTAAGTGTATCTTTTTCAATGAACTAAATTGATTAAAAAAAGACAAATGAACTCACTTTTATTAGCCCTAGTATTAATTCCTGCAATAGAAATTTATTTATTCATTAAAATAGGAGCCAATATTGGTGCGCTAAATACAATTTTGCTCATATTTTTAACTGCATTTGTTGGAATTTATTATGCTCGATCAGAAGGGTTTCACACTTTAAATCAGGGCCTTAAAAAAATGGTTAAAGAACAGCTTCCAATTTATGAGCTTTTTTCAGGGGCGCTGATAGCTGTAGGGGCAATTTTTTTAATCATTCCAGGTTTTGCCACTGATTTATTTGGTTTTTTAATAATATTTCCACCAACAAGAAAATTAATTTTTAAAAAATATTCGTTTAAAGATAAAAACATTAAAAGTGAAAATAAATTTAACAAAAATGATGATTATATTGAAGGTGACTATAAAGATTTAGATGATAGAAAATAAAAATCAAAATTTTAAAATTATTTTAGAGTATATAAAAGACTTATCCATTGAAACTCCAAGTGCAAGTGCTCTTTTAGAGGTTAGAGAAAATCTAAACAAATATAATCTTGATATAGACATTTCTTCCATGATGTTAAAAAATAAGTCACTAGAGATTACAACTAAATTAATTTTGCGAGATAAAAGTGAAAATAATGAAAAGTCCTTTTTTGAAATCAAATATGCAACTGTAATTTCGATAGATTCATCGATTACTGACAAATCTATAATTAGCAAGATTGTTTTATGTGATCTACAAAAAATTATTTATCCAAAAATCCAGAAAATATTTCTAAATCTTATAAAGGACGCAGGATATCCAGGGATAAAATTTGAAAAAAAGGTAGATTTCGAAAAAATGTATAGCGAGAGATTTAATTAAAATAATTTTTTTTAATTTCTTTCTTTAAAAATTCCTTGTGACTATTTAATTCATTTTCAGAGGGTTTTATTATTTTTTTATAATATTTAATCTTAACGCTATTAAGAATTTTTTCTTCAAAATTTATTTCATCGCTTAGATCAAGAGATGGTTCTTTTTGCCCTAATAAATTAATATAAACTTTTGCTAATAATTCACAGTCGATCACCGCATTATGTTTTTCTCTTTTTGAATTATCTATATTATATTTTTTGCACAAAGCATCAAGGCTAGTGCCAGATCCTGGAAATTTTTCTCTTGCGATTTGTAGTGTATCAACAACTTCTGCTTTAATTCTATCTTTGCCTATTATTTGTAGCTCATTGTTAAGATGAGAGATATCAAATTCTGCATTATGAATTATTAGTCTTTTGCCATTAATAAAATTTAAAAATTCATCTGCTATTTGAGAAAATTTTTTCTGTTTAGACAAAAATTCATCTGAATATCCATGAACTTTGAAAGCATCATTAGAAACTTTTCTTTCTGGATTTAAATAGCAGTGAAATTTATTCTTTGTCGGTATTAGGTCTTTAAGTTCTATACACCCTATTTCAACAATTCTATGTCCTTCCGAAACCCTTAAGCCAGTTGTCTCTGTATCTAAAACCACTTCAATCATTTAATTTTTTTTTTATTTGTTTAATTTCTTTTATAACTTCTTTTTTATTTTTACTATTATCAACAACAAACCTAGATAATTTAATTTTTTTATCTATTTTAATCTGCTGAGATTTTAAAATTTCTATTACTTTTTTATTGTATATTCCTCTTTTTTTTAGTCTTTTTTGGATAATTTTTTTCGGTGTTTTTACAAATATTATTATGTCAGACTTCTTGTTTAACTTATTCTCTATTAATAAAGGAATATCAAGAACAACATGTTTTTTTGAGTAATTTTTGTTTAAAAAATTCCTCAAAGCTACTCTTACATATGGATGAACTATTTTTGATATGATTTTTATATTTTTTTTATTAAGTAGTTTTTTTATTTCATTTTTTGAAATTGGAAATTTCTTAATATGATCGGGAAATTTTTGATTTAACTTATTAAAACAATATTTATTTTTTTTGTAAATTTTTTTTACTTCTTGATCTGCATTAAACAAAGGAAATCTAAAATTTTTACCAACAAAACTTTTTCCTGCACCTATATCTCCAACTAGTCCTATTCTAATCATTGTCTAAAAATTCAATTAAATTTTTATCTATTTGAGGCACTATTTTATGCCATAATTTAAAAGCTTCTGCGGCTTGATATATTAGCATCATCAAGCCATTTTGAATCGAAAAACCTTTTCTGAAAGCTTTTTTTAAAAAATTTGTCCTTTTCGGATTATATATCACATCATAGAAAAAACTGTCCTTTTCAATTTGTTCTAGATCTAAATTAATTATGTCTGTATCATTTAATCCTAAGCTAGTTGCATTTATTATTAGATTTGCTTTTATTGTTTCTTCCCATTCGATTATTTCTAAAAATTTATATCTATCTTTAAGTTTAAGTGCTTTGTCTTTTGTTCTATTGCTTATAGTAATTTTTTTTATTCCTAATTTTTTTAAAGCCATAATAATAGACGGGGTGACACCACCAGATCCAAGTATCAAAGCACTTTTATCTTTAAAATCTAAATTATTTTCTTTAAGAGAAAAGTAAAAACCATCAATGTCTGTATTGTGCCCAATTACCTTGTTTTCCGATAGGTACAAAGTATTAACAGATTTGGTCTCTTCTGCTTCCGGGGATAGCATGTCAACGAAAGGAATTATTTTTTCTTTAAATGGCACAGTTATGTTTGCTCCATCTATTTCTTTATTTCTTAATCTGCCAATTATAATCTCAAGCTGATCCTCTAAAATATTTTTTTTTTCATAATTAGCGAATATTTTATTTTGACGAAACCAATAATTATGTATTTTGGGAGATATAGAATGATCTATTGGGTTTCCTAATACCAAATATTTTTTCATAATATTTTTTGTAAATATTCTTTAATTTTTTTTACTGGAAGACCCATAATTGTATCTTCATCTCCATCTATATTTGAAAATAAGCTTCTTCCCTCTCCTTCAATCTGATAAACATTGTATGAATATAGCGCATAATCAGATATTTTGGATAAGTATTGTTTCAGTTCTTCTAAACTAAATTTTTTCATTTTTAATTTCGCTTTATCAGTATAATTCCAAATCTTCCTTCCATCTTTTGCAATCGTTACAGAGCTTATTAGGTGATGCTCTTTGCCATTAAGCTTACTAAGTGTTTGCAAAGCTTCTTCACGATTCGTGGGTTTTGAAATAATTTCATTTTCTAGACTTATTACACTATCGGCCCCTATTACAATAAAACCGTTGTTTAAGGCGCTTACTTTTATTGCTTTAATTTCTGCTAGATTTTGACTAATTGTTTCTGGTGTTGAGTTTTTGCTGATAAGACTTTCTTTGATGGGTTCTTCGTCTACATTGGATACAACAACTTTACACTTTATGTTATATTTTTCTAAAATTTCAAATCTGACTTTGCTTTTAGAGGCTAATATTATTTCATTTACTTTTTGAGTATATTTCATGAATTTTAATTATTGATGCTGCCGTTTCCTCAACAGATTTCCTTGTTACATCTATTATGGGCCACTGATATTTTCTAAAAGTTTTTTTTGAATTTTCAACCTCTTCTTTAATGGTTTCAAGGTTTGTGTACTTAATGTTTTCCATCTCTTTTATTGAAGAAAGCCTATTTTTTCTAACATCGTAAAGCCTACTTGGTTCAGCTATAAGACCAACTATACAAGAAATTTTGGGGTTGTTTTTAATTCCCTCTGGTATGGAGTTTTCATTCACAAGAGGTATGTTTGAGGTTTTATACCCTCTATTTGCTAAATAAATTGATGTAGGCGTTTTACTGGTTCTGCTTACTCCAAGTAAAATTATATCAGATTTTTCAACATCTATAATTGCATTGCCATCATCATGGTTCATCGTAAATTGAATTGCTTCTATTCTATCATAATATTCTTCATTCAGTTTATGTTGTCCGCTAGGAATGTTTGTTGCTTTTTGGCTTAATAGTTTTGAAAAATTTAGTATTAAATCGCCAAGAACTCCAAAACATGGAATATCTTTTTTATTTGCCTCAATTGATAGAAATTTTGCAAGTTTATTATCTACAATTGTATATAGAATAATTGGTTTTTCTTTTTTTTCTGCTTCCTCTAGAATTTTTAAAATTTGATTTTCTGTTCTGGTGAAAGAAAAATGGAATAAATCGTGTTCAAATTTCTCAAACTGTGCTCTCAAAGCCATAAAAATTCTTTCAAGTGTTTCTCCTGTAGAATCTGATATCAAATAGATTTTATGTGTATTACTCATGTATTAAATGTGTCTAATTTAATCTTTTTAGTTTAAATTTTTTTAAATTATATAAATGTTATTTTTTACAATTAGTTATTAACACATTTAAACAAGTGAAAAAAATATATTAATAAAGGATAAAAATGTTAATTTTGTTCAAAAAGACCCAAAATCAGTAAATATTTGGATTATAGCTGTTAATTTAAATGTGGAAAAAAATGTAAGAAGTTTAATTAAACTAATTCACAGAGTAATAATATAAAGAAGTAAATTTTATAATGTTTTAATTATAGGTGTATTAAAAAATTGTATTAATGGATTGAAAGTAGACCACAATCCTATTTGGTTAATGAGACAAGCAGGTAGATATTTACCAGAATTTAGAAAAATTAGATCTAAAAATCCTGAGTTTATTAGATTGTGTTTAGACTCTGAATTATCAAAAGAAATAACTATTCAACCTTTAAAAAGATTTTCCCTAGATGCTGCAATTATATTTTCTGATATACTTTTAATTCCATTTGCCTTAGGTCAAAATGTAAAATTTGAAAAAAATTCTGGCCCTATTCTCGATGAGTTAAACTTACAAATTGTTTTAGATGTTCCCGATATAGAAATTATAAAAAAATTAAATCCTATTTACAAACTTATAAATAATACATCTAAAGATAAAATTTTATTTAATAAAGATTTGATTGGTTTTATTGGTGGAACATGGACACTATTAGTTTATATGTTAAATAAGAAATCACCGAAAAAAGAAATATCTCAAAATATTTTCACTCGTTCAAATCAAAATGCACTTATAAAAAAAATTATCCATACACAAAAAATTCATATAAAAAATCAAGTTGAAAATGGTGCTTCAATAATCCAGATATTTGATAGTTGGGCAGGTCTTTTAGACCAAAATAAATTTGACAAATATATTTACGAACCAACAAAAGAATTAGTAGATTATGTTAAAAAAATTGGAGCAAATGTAATTTGTTTTCCAAGAAATATAAAAAACTATAAAGAATATTGTGACATTATAAAACCAGATGCTATTAGTATTGATTATGAGATAGATCCAAATAAAATTGCGGAAAACATTGAAATTCCAATACAGGGTGGCATGGATCCAAAATTTTTGTTATTAGATAAATTTGAGATGTTAAAAAAAGCTAAAGAATATTTAGAAGTATTCAAGAATCACAATTATATTTTTAATTTAGGACACGGTGTAATGCCAGAAACAAACCCAGATAATGTAAAAATATTAGTCGACTTTGTGAAAGGGCACAAATAAACAATGAATGAGAACCACCCAAAAATAAAATTCGGCAAGACAGGCGTATTAATAATTAATTTAGGCACACCAGATTCTACAAGCTGGTGGGATATCAGGAAATATCTCAAAGAATTCTTGTCAGACAAAAGAGTAATAGAGGTAAATTACTTTATTTGGCAAATTATATTAAATTTATTCATTTTAACATTTAGACCCTCCAAAACAGCAAAGGCTTATAAAGAAATATGGATGAAAAATATAAATAAGTCACCTTTAAAATATTACACCGAAATGCAAAAAGAAAAGCTTAATAAAAGAATCGGAAATAATGATTTAATTGTTGATTTTGCTATGAGATATGGAAACCCAAGTATTAAAAATATAATTCAAAAAATGCAGGATCAAGGATGTGAAAAATTAGTCATTTTACCCTTATATCCACAATACGCATCACCAACAACAGCGACAGTATGCGATGAAATATTTAGAGTGTTAATGAAGATGAGATGGCAGCCATCTATTCAGATTGTGCCTCACTATGAGTCCGAACCACTTTATACTGACGCCATTGTAAATAGTATAAAAAAAAAATTAAATGAAATCGATTGGAGACCAGATTTAATCGTTGCATCTTATCACGGCATTCCAAAGAAATATTTTGACAAAGGCGATCCATACCATTGCTACTGTCAAAAAACTACAAGATTAATTTCAGAGAAGATCAAAGATGTAAAAATAATCACAACATTTCAATCAAGATTTGGGCCGCAAGAATGGCTTCAACCCTATACAGACAAGACTCTTGAAAAACTACCCAAAGAAGGAAGCAAAAAGGTTCTGGTAATATCTCCTGGATTTGCATCAGATTGTGTCGAAACTCTTGAAGAGATTTCCATTCAAGGAAAAGAAATTTTTGAAAAATCGGGAGGAGAAAAGTTTGAATTTATACCCTGTCTCAATGACAATGATGATCATATTAATTTATTAGAATATCTTGTTAAAAAGAATTTAAATTAATGAATTTGTATTTAATTATAAAATCCCTTCATTTAATCGCAGTTATTTCTTGGATGGCAGGACTTTTGTATTTACCAAGAATATTTGTTTATCACGTAGAAAATTTTGAAAAAAAAGAAACCACAAAGATTTTTGAAGTTATGGAAAAACGTCTTTATAATTACATAATGAAACCAGCGATGATTTTTTCCTGGATATTTGGATTAATATTAATTTATTTAAATGGACTAGATGTTTTAACAAATCTATGGATACAAATTAAACTAGTGCTGGTCATTATTTTGTCCGGCTATCAAGATTACTTGGGCAAATGTCTAACAAAGCTGAAAAGTGGAATTAATACAAAAACACCTAAATTTTATCGTTATTTAAATGAGGTTCCTACAGTATTGCTAATTTTTATAGTATTTATTGTTATTATTAAACCGTTATAGACTTGTAATTTAAAATAATCTCATTATATTAAAACTATCTAAACTAAATCCCCATGAACATTCAAGAACTAAAAAGAAAAACTTCTGAACAGCTTATTGATGAGGCCGAGAAACTGGGCATAGAAAATGCCAGCACCTTAAGAAGACAAGAGATACTTTTTGCTATTTTAAAAAAACATGCTGAAAAAGGCGAAGAGATTACCGGGGCTGGAGTTCTGCAACTACTACAAGATGGCTTCGGTTTCTTAAGAGCAATGGAGTCAAACTACTTGCCTGGCCCGGACGATATTTATGTAAGCCCAAGTCAAATCAGAAGATTCGGACTAAGAACAGGGGATACTGTCGAGGGACCTGTAAGGGCGCCAAAAGATGGTGAAAGATATTTTGCTTTATTGCAAGTAAGCAAAATAAATTTTGAAGAACCTGAAAAAACAAGACATAAAATTGCTTTTGACAACCTCACTCCATTATACCCTAATAGTCAATTGATTATGGAGACTGAGAAAAATAAGGTTGAAAAAAATCCTGATTTAACTCCTAGATTAATAGATCTGGTAAGTCCCATAGGTAAAGGACAAAGGTCATTAATTATATCTCCTCCAAAAGCTGGGAAAACTATGATTTTACAAAGCATTGCAAATGCTATTACAGCAAACCATCCAGAGTGTTATTTAATGGTTTTATTAATTGACGAAAGACCCGAGGAGGTTACAGATATGCAAAGAACAGTTAAGGGAGAGGTAATTAGTTCAACTTTTGATGAACCGGCCCAAAGACACGTTGCGGTAGCCGAGATGGTAATAGAGAAAGCAAAAAGACTAACAGAACATAAAAAAGATGTGGTGATTTTATTGGATTCAATAACGAGACTAGGAAGAGCATATAACGCAGTTGTTCCAAGCTCTGGAAAAGTTCTAACAGGAGGTGTTGACGCAAATGCACTTCAAAGACCAAAAAGATTTTTTGGCGCTGCAAGAAATATAGAAGAGGGTGGCTCCTTAACAATTATTGCTACAGCTTTGATAGATACAGGTAGCAGAATGGATGAGGTTATATTTGAGGAATTTAAAGGAACAGGAAATAGTGAAACAATATTAGATAGAAAAATTTCTGAGAAAAGAATATTTCCTGCTATAGATATTACAAAATCTGGAACAAGAAGAGAAGAACTTCTGTTTGATAAAAATGATCTTCAAAAAATGAATGTGCTTAGACGAATCATTGCTCCCATGGGATCCATGGATGCAATTGAATTCATTAATTCAAAACTTAAAAATACAAAAAGCAATGCTGAGTTTTTTAACTCAATGAATAAACCGGGCTAATTTAAAAATTTATAGATAATTTAATTCTTTCATTTCTTTATTAAATTTATCTTCTATCTTTTTTACTAGCTCATTATCTAAACTATCTTTCCATTGATTATGAAATCCTAAATTAAAAAAAGGTATTCTTTCACCTTTTTCAAAAGAAAACATTGATTCAAAAAATCCTCTCTCTTTTTCTTTCTTTTTAAGAAAATTGAAGCTGGTTGTTTCCAATGCATTATTGAATTTTTGATAATCTATTCCCTCATTTATATGTAAAAGGGAGTTTACAAATTTTATTAAATTTTTGAAAATATTTTCACTATTATTTTCTAAATCTTCATATTTAATTAAAATTGTTTTAAAACTCTTAATATTTAACCAAGATTTTACGTGATTAGACCATGAGCTTAAAAATGTGTAAGTTGCATAGTTATTATCTTTAGATTTAATGCCTCGATTTTCATCTACCAACATTGTAAGAGCTTCTTTTTTTTTCAAGGCAAAATGATTCATCAATGAAGATAGTATATTTCTAGGATCTCTAACGATATATATTCCCCCAACAGTTACCTCAGACGTAGTAAATGGATTGCCGTAGTAGGATCCATAGGCGGAATGAGTTTTAAAAAATTTAATTTTATTGTTTTTTATGATCTCCTTTTGTATTGGAAGCCATTTTTTAGACGCCTCCTCTTTTGTTTTTACAAAACCATTAAAAAATTGTTTATCAGGAAATTGTTCTATGAATTTAAGTAAGCTAAAATCAAACATTCCATCCTTGCTATAATAATAGGCGCTTAAAAAAGATCTTATAAAAGTGTTTCCACTTTTTGGGTATGAAGAAATCCAAATTATCATAGTTATAAATAACCAAGCTCCTTCATCTCTATTTGAAATTTATTTTCAATCTCATCTACTATGGTTTTATCTACAAGATGTTCCCAATTATTCCTTGGCCCCAAATTAAAAAATCTTTTATTACCCTCTCCTTTTTTATTTTTTGCACTTTCAAAGAAACCTTCGTTAATTTCTTTATTTCTTAAACTATCAAATGATGTTGAATTTATCGCATTATCTATTTTTGATTTATCAAAATTTGTTTCTAAAAGATTTTCAAGATATTTAACAATTTTTTCAAATTCAGATTCTGGATTACTAACTAGATTTTCATATTTAATTAATAATAAATTTTTACTTGTGTTTTTCCAAGAATTATAATTTGTCCCCCAAGAACTTATTAAAGTTGGAAATCTTGTAAGTTCAATTTTGTCGTTAACTTTTTTAAATCCAAGCCAGTTTTTCTCTTCAAATAAAAAATCTCTTGCTTCCAACTGATCGTTTAATGAATAATGGTTAATAAGAGATGAAAGCACATTTCTCGGGTCTCTAACAATATATATTACACCTAGTGTGTTATCAAAATTGGTAAAAGCATCATTTCCCATTTTACAATTAACATGATGAGTTTTTAAAAATTTAATTCTTTCATCTAGGTTTAATTTTGTTTGAGTTGTAATCCAGTTTTTTTTAATACTATTAATATTTGAAAAATCGCTTATGAAGTCTTCGAATTGTCGTTTTATCGGGTATTGTGGTATTTGCAAAAGATCATCAAAAACAAAGTTTCCATCTTTATTCGCTAAAATTGCAGAGATAAATGATCTTACCCAAGTGTTACCACTTTTAGGATATGATGCTATCCAAATTATCATAAAAAAACTATATAATATTTTTAAAAGTAAAAATAATTAAATATGACGATATATGCATTATCATCAGGGCCTGGTATTTCAGGGATAGCAGTAATTAGAGTCTCTGGAGACAAAGCTAAAGATATATTGAAATTAATCACAAAAAGTAAATTTCCAAAAGAAAGAGTTGCAACATATAGACAAATAATAAATCCAGAAACAAAAGAATTAATAGACGAAGGTATTGTTATTTGGTTTAGGGGACCAAATAGTTATACAGGAGAGGATATGGTAGAGCTTCACACACACGGAAGCAAAGCTGTAGTTAATAAACTTCAGGATGTTTTAGAAAAGTTCGAGGATTGTAGAATAGCAGAGCCAGGGGAATTCACAAAAATTGCATTCCAAAACAATAAAATAAATTTGTTAAAAGCAGAGAGTATAGGTGATCTGATAGCAGCTGAAACTGAATTACAAAGAAAACAGGCATTAAGAGTAATGACAGGAGCCAGTTCAAGCAAGTTTAATTTTTGGAGAGAAGAGTTAATCAAAATTCTTGGAGAAGTAGAAGCCAAAATAGATTTCCCTGATGAAGATTTGCCAGTTAAAATTTCAAAAACATTAAAACTAAATATTGAAAAAATTAAAAATGAAATAGAGAAAACATTAGATGATTTTAAAACAGGTGAAATTATAAGAGAAGGATTTAAAGTTGCTATTGTGGGTCCTCCAAACGTAGGCAAATCTAGTCTATTAAACTATCTTTCAAAAAGAGAAGCGGCAATAGTCTCAGAAAAGGCTGGCACTACAAGAGATGTAGTTGAAGTGCACTTAGATATTTCCGGTATACCCATCATAATTTCTGATACTGCTGGTATAAGAGATTCTAACGATGAGATTGAAGCCAAAGGCGTCAAATTAGCTATAAGCAGAGCAGAGGATGCAGATTTAAATATTATCTTATTAGACCAAAAAAACCTTGATTTTAAAGGCTTTTTTAACAGCCAGATAGCTGATAAGTCTATAATAGTTATAAATAAATCTGATTTGGGTTTTGATAATTCAGTTAAATTAGAAAACAATATGGATCCAATTATAATTTCTGTAAAAGAGAATAAAAATGTTGATAAGTTAATTGATAGTATCAAATCTAAACTTAAAAAACAGTTTTTGAATAATGACAATGTTTTAATTACAAGATCCAGACATAGACATCATCTAAAAGAGTGTCACAAACATTTGAAAAATTTCTTGGTAAAAAAAGATAATGATGATTATGATAAAGCTGCTGAAGATTTGAGATTATCAATAAGACATATAGGAACAATAGTTGGTAAAGTTGATGTTGAAGAAATTTTAGGGTCAATTTTTGAGAATTTTTGTATTGGCAAATAAGAGATATCTTGGCTTGTAAAAATTTAAATCAATAATAAATTATAAATCATGAACAATGAGTTAAAATTTGACGTAGTAGTAATTGGAGGCGGCCATGCTGGATGCGAGGCTGCAGCTGCTTCTGCAAGGTTGGGGGTTAATACTGCTCTTTTTACTCATAAGTTTGAAACAATTGGGGAAATGTCATGCAATCCTGCCATAGGAGGTTTAGGTAAAGGACATTTAGTCAGAGAGATAGATGCGTTAGATGGAGTCATGGGAGATGTTGCAGACAAATCTGGTATTCAATTCAGGCTATTAAATAGAAGCAGAGGTCCTGCTGTAAGAGGACCCCGAACACAAAGTGATAGATCATTATATAAAAAATATATGCAAGAAAAGCTTGTAAACTACTGTAATTTAACGATTTTTTCAGATCCTGTAA
>MDSZ01207692.1_pt1 | contig 14497 bp, 27 predicted proteins | sample 811201 | NCBI WGS metagenome assembly MDSZ01 (sample SAMN05326647, study PRJNA326480) | marine metagenome | isolation source: seawater | place: Indian Ocean: North | collected 2010
CCCGCCCCTGCGCCCGCTCCCGCACCTGCGCCTTCGCCCGTGCCCGAGGACGATTTGATGCCTGAACCTGAGACCGCACCAAGTCTAGTACCTATCGAACCAGAGGTCGTTGCTGACGACGATGACGATGACGATGGCTGGGGCGATGATGATGATTGGGACGATTGGGGAGACGATGAGGAAGAAGAAGAGTCCGATGAAGACGACGATGAAGGCGTCGATGTGATCACAGATTGGTGAACACATGGATGTTCAAGCCGGTCTTGCTTGGGGCGGTTTCCTTTACCTCAAACACCTTTGGGAGTCATGGAAAACGCATCAGATTGGAATTTACGGTCTGTACGGCACTGGTAAAACGACCTTGAACCGTTATCTGGGGACTGCAGGTGAGCTTGAAGAGGACTCTGTAATGGAAACATCAACAGTCCACCCCTATGACAAGAAGAAGAAGCGGTACAAGTTGCCGGAGGCTTCTCGAAAGAGAGTTCATGTTCTGTCTGAGGCGAACCAGGGTTACCGCAGAACGATCCTCACCACAGACTTGGGAGGACAAGTTGAGTACTTCTCATTGTGGCTTAGGGACATGGTGAATCGCCAAGTGCAAATCGTCGTCTACCTCATTGACAATCGGGAAGATGAAGACGAAGCACAGGTTGAACTCTTTGGCGAGTTCGTAAATGCCATTGCTGCCAGTAAGTACCCCGTTAAGGGTCGAAAGGAGAAGAAGAAGGCGAGGGGTTATCGTCCAGATGTAGTGGCCCTGGTCGCAAACAAGAGTGACCTATGGTTGCCAGATGAAGAAAAAGACAAACATGCCCACATCGGTTTGCACCCAATCTTTGATCCATACCGAAAGCATCTCATCAAGCTCCAAAGGGCTGGCATTCCTACTCTCAAGCGCACCATATCTGCCTTACACGGGTACGATGTTGAGCGTCTTGTGTGGGACTGTTTGAAGGCTAAATCCTAATCGGACTCCTTTAACGGCTGAACCGCTTGGGCATTACCATGTCGATGTTCGGAGAGGAGTCCGGAGAGGGCCGTTTAGACCAACATTTCATGCCAAATGTGAGGTTTCAGTTTGATGATGACCCTGATCCTTACAAGAGGCGGAAGAAGAATATGAAAAACGCACTGCGAGTTCTGAAACCCAAGCGTTCTTGGTTTCCTCCTTGGGGTCCAAAGTTCAACAATCCAGGTCAGTGTTGCGTGACTGGCATCGATTTGAAGCCTCTCGGGTATGAGGGGTACAACAGGGTTCTTCTTGACCCTCAAACGCTCCAGCCAGTTGAGGATGGAAGTACTTTGATTTCAGAGTTTTTCCAAGATCACATGACAGGCAACCCGACTCAATTCACTGCAATGACAGGAGTGACTACTGGTATGCCGTTGAGGTCATCCTACTGCCCTGGTCTTTTGCAGATTTACTGGTTGTACTCAAAGTGGTCGTACGAGTCTGAAATGGAAAAGCAGGGCACGAACTCGTCATTTCTTCGAAGTCGTGGTATCGAGATCAAGCCACTTCGACGCAAGGCAAAGAAGCAGTTTCGGCCACCATTGGTTGACGAGCTTGAGCCATTTTACCTGAAGTGCAAACAAAATGAAGGAAAAGGCGTCCACATCACAGAGCATGCCAACCCAGAAACGGGAGAGGTTGACATCGTTACTGTTCAACTCGATTTGAGGAAGATGCGCATAGATGCACTTAAAGCGGAACCTTCAATTGCACCAACTTCTACGGCTGACACGGGGCAGGTGATTTCTTGAGCGGATTCTACAACGGAAACAACGCAGCGACAACTGTTGCTGCCACGACTCCTTTTGCCGCTCAATCTACCACTTCTCGACCACCAATGCCTGCCCCACCAGGTTTTCCACAGGGTTCGCCCTATGGAGGCATGTACCAAGTTTCCCCTCAGCAATTGTGGGCACAACTTGGTTTCATGGGCGAGCCAACGCTAGTTGAAATCATCAGAGATCTCAACAAGGCTGGCAACGATAGCGCAAGGTTCGCAGTTGGCGGAGGTTTTCTGGCGCTTTCTCAAATCATTCAACAGGTGATGGATTATCGGCTAACACAATTTTTCACGAACTTCCGCATTGAGCTTCATCAAATGCCAGACGGTTCTGGAGCCATGTTCTTGAAACCAGCGGCTGAACAGCCGACCGATGAAGGACGCAGACTTCAAACACTGACTGAGAACGATTTGACTGCTCAAATCGAGAACATCAAGGGAGCAATCAATAGCAACCTCCTGGCCGAGGCTGATGCCAAGATTGATCTTCACGCCGAGGCATCACGCCTCGCTGCGCAACAAGGTTTGCTTGGCGGTCTTCTTGAGGACTCTGCCGGTGGAAAGCCTGGTCTTGTTTCAGGAGCGGCTGGTATTGTTGGAGGGGTTCTCCGCTCGGCAGCAGGTTTGCCACCTGCACCAAAACCACCAGGGAGTCAGTGATGGATCATGCCGGAAACAAAGGACATCGAAGAATTCTTGACTCAAATTACTCTTGAAACAGCAGAGAACAGTGACTCAAAACAGTCCAAGCTCGGTGTGTACAATCTCATGGATGATTGGTTTCAACCAAAAAAGGAACTGATGAAGCATGTCATCATCATTCAAATGATTTCGTGTTTCATCGTGTCTCTTTTCCTTCTCGTGACCTCTGGGGATCAGATGAGTTCTGAGGGGCTACTTCTTTCGGTTCTTGCATTCATGCTCTTCGTGGGCGGTATGTTCGGATTCTACAACAGGATGGTGTACAAATGACAGTTCTTGAAAACATGGGCCGTGTGCGAAAGGCTAAGAAATTGGCAAAACAAATGGGAGTCACTATCAGGCGATCTGTTCCTGATGAAGTCCAACCGATGCAAGATCGATACGAAACTGTCGCTTCAGTTGGCTTCGACTCAAAATCTGCTCGCTTGGCACCTTCAGGCAGCATGTACAACATGCAGAGTTCTCCAGGGAAAGCAATCGTCACATCAGCAGGCTTGTTGGGTGGGGCTGCCGTCAGTGGCATGTACGCTCTCCGTAGTCTTACCGGACCCGACAAGGATTTGGTCACGGCTGCAGTTTCCTCTGGAATCGCACTTGTGTGTTTGACTGCCATCGCTCCATTCAACATCGACTTGTGAGGTTTTTTCATGTTTAATTCGTTCAATGTCGGTAATGGTCCAGTACAATTCGGAACCATGGTCGATGCGCCATCACCGCCAGACTACCAAGCTCCAAACGGACTTGGTTCGGTTCTTGGCAGTTCTCGAATGTCGTTTGGCTTACCCAAGTCTGCAAAAATTGTGTTGCCTGCTGGATTGATGGCTTACTCGATGTTGCGGATCTACAACAGCCCTCGAGATTGGAAAATGCTCTCTGCTGGAATAATCGCTATGGGCGCACTGACCTTAGCCGGTATCCAGTCGTGATTGGAATGTTGCGGGAACTTCTCAAACCAAGGTCATACGATGGTGTAAGGTTGATCAAGCAGGGTCAGATACCGCAAGGGCTTTTCCAAATCACCACGGCAACCGCACTCAGGACAGGACTGGCCTTCACAGGCATATTCCTTGCTGGTTTCGGCAAAAAGGATGCTTTGTTGGCCGCATTTGCTGGAAACCTTGCGATTACTGCGGGTGTTGTTGGATACTATGCGATGGAAGACTGATTCTCAGTCCTCGTCGGAATCCTCTTCATAACGGCAACCAACCAAGTAGTCGAAACCTTCTGGGTTCTCTTTTTCACTGTCGCGTAATTCAACCAGGCGTTGTACTAACGCAACAGCCAAAACACCGTCATCAAGACCGAACCGCCAATACATGGTGATGAACCTGAACTTGGAATCACCACCTATGACCGGGACCAACTCAAGGTTGTGGCCCTCATGGTTGTCCTCGAAGGTCTTTGTTGCACTCAAAATCCATTGGCGAATCGTTTCAGCCTCATCCTCTGAATCAACCTCAAATTCAACTTCAACAATCCAATGCCGCAGATCCGCCACTACTTCTTGGACAACTTCCTCAATCGATGTTCGGAGCTTGGCGTTCAGTTCTTTCCACTCTTCTGAATCACATTCGGGACAAGCCTTCTGTCCTTTCTTCCATTCAGTCCCGCAAATCGCACATACCTTCATTCATCTGGCCTCCAGGTGTTTGCCCCACATTCTAAGCACATGATGATGACGCCTTGCTCTTTCGCATGGGTCATAGTGTCCGAGCTTTCGCAATGTGGACACCTCATGCTGATCGCATCGCTTTTTCGGCAGCGTATCGTTGAATGGAATCCCATTCTCCTTGCTTCCATGTCAGATCGCTCACAATGGCCCCTGCTCGAGTTCGACCATCGATGCGGATTTTCAGCAGTTTGGCGTGGCACCAGGGATACTTCCCGTACACATCAAAGTACGATTCTACAAAGTCAAATGCTGTTTTGAGGTCTCGTGTGACTGCTTCTATCCCGTAGTTCACACCACTCCTCCTAGTAGGGCAGTCCTTCATGTGGCAGTATACTGCCTGGTTGTGGTTGTACACGATGTAGATGTCGTGGTCACCCCTGAATCGAGCCATGAATCTTGAAAAAACTCCCTGCTTCTTGGGTTCGTGTAATGCAATCCCATCGAGAGCATTTTGCATTTCTCTTTGGTGCATCTCACGCTGGTTACGCAAGTCCTTCTCATACCTTTCTTTGATTTCTTGGTCCCGGCGTTGAAGTTCCATTTCAATTTCAAGGTTTTGAGGCTCAACCATCAGTGGTTTGCCTTCATTCATGTCTCGGTGTTTTTGCTTTCGTCCTTCTGATCTTTTGTCGCTCATCAAATACTCCTCCTATTCCAGTAGTCAAGTAAAGTCAGCATGATTAGGCTCGCTCCAGAAACAACGAGCAACCTTTGACCCATGCCTTCGTCAAGAAGTAAGCCGATACCAATCATGCCTAGTCCAACCTTGCTGATTTGGCGTTTGTAGAAGGATTCCGTGTCTTGAAGTAAAATCATCACTCATACCTCCCAGCCCAGTCTCGAACTTGCACAGTCGGTACAAGGTTCTCCCCACTTGCCTTGCATCCGGAGCAAGAACCTGGAAATCTTTGATGTGATTCACAACCACTGGTTTCGGTCCGGGCGTCTGCCTTTGAGCAAACAAACACCTTCTTGACAGTCCAAATCGGTTCGTCGAACTCTTTGTAGATCATGGGAAGTTCGATAACAACCCATCTGGAACCGTAGAAGTCTATTCCTTGTTCGTTCAGCTCTGACGGCGCCATCGCTAAAGCGTGAGTTTTTTTTGCAAACGGACCAAATGCGACACCGGTTCGCTTCAGGTAAGCGAGTTGAGTCATTCCTCTAGGAACGCCTTTCTCCAGTTCTTGCTTGACTTCCTCCAAGATTTCTTCGCTCACTTCCTCAGGAGTCTTGTCATCGTTGCACTTTACTGCCCAATACATCATCACTTTTCATCACCTTCCTGTGCCAACACTTCGAGGTACAGTTGTTGGGCTACGATCCTGTCATCAACGATTTCAGGACCTTGGAAAATCTCCACAACAAACCAAACGACTGATGTCGTGACTGCAAGAGCTCCTATCCAATTCATCAAATCGTCTGGTTTTGCAATCAATTGAATGAGAATTAAACAAACAACACCTGCAACCGCCGCCCTGGAGACAGACAGCAACCTTGCCCCGACCATGTGCAATCACTCCTCCTCAGTCGTATGACCGTTGCTCTGGAGAACCGATGGTTGAACACCTGAGATTGCTTCCCCGTCCACCATCACCGTGCCCGTTTCGTACAACGAACGGCGGTCGAGGATTTTGCTGATTGATGATCTGTGCCACACAGATCTGCCGGTCCTTGACTTGTGCCCATTGTCAGCGCACCAATTGATGATGTCAGTCGTGTCACCACCCCCGTCGATGATTGAGAACATTCCCCTCACAACCAAAGCTTCTTCTGGATTTACTACTAGGATTCCTCTTTGCTTCCTGTTTCCAGAATCGTCCACTTCAACCGACATATCGTATCCGTACGGTGGAGTTCCAAGCCACAGTCCTTTTGCCCGAGCACCTTGCATTCCCATCTTGACACGCTCTTTGATTTCGTTCCGTTGCATTTCGGCCAATGCAGCGAAAAGTTGGAACTGGAACATACCATGGACGGTGGTCGTATCGACCTTGCCTGTTGCAGTAGCGAGGTGACATCCATTCACACGAAGATCATCAGCGAATTTGATGGCGTTCATCACATTGCGGTGCCATCGGTCAATCTTGTAAGCCACAACGGTATCCCATTTGTCGCCCATGTCCTCGATGAGTTGCTGGTAACCTTCTCTGTGCTCGATGCCTCCGCCCGAACCTGTGTCGGTGTAGACACCAACCAAGTCCCACCCATTGATTTCAATGAATTGTCTGCACAAACGCTCTTGCTCTGCGAGGCTGTGCCCTTTTGCTTCTTGTCCTTCTGTTGATACTCTGGTGTAAATTACTGCTCTCATTGTTGGGCCTCCATACACTTCTCACAGAGGTGGCGTCTGAATCCTCTTTGCCATGAACTGCATAGATCGCAAAGGCGCATGAACCGCTTGATTTGGCAGTTGTCTGCCACAGATTCTTTGACAGTTTTTGCGACGAACGGCGTGAAGTCAATGTCGCCAACGATTCTTGGGTTGTACGATTCGATGGCTCGTTCTGCTTCAATGGCAGAATCAGCCTCAACATCGAGGTACAGTTCGTATTTGATTTTGACAATGAAATGACCCATCACTCTTCCTCCTCTTGTGGTTTGACGACGACCCGTACTTCCACTTTGGGATCATATTCGGCCAGTTTGAAATCCAGGGGGATTTTGACCACGAATCCGTGTTTCTTCGCATATTCGTCTGATGTAATTCTGCCGAATTTGACTCGCCTAGGTTCATCCTTTTCCATCATTCTTCCTCCTTGGTATGCTTCAGCATGTTGTTGGGTTCGGGAATGATTGTCGGTTGGGGAGGTTCTGGATAGAGAATCCTTCCGAGGAAGTACAGGAAAAGACATCCAAACAAGCCGGTGATGCAGACTACATCGGTCATTCTTGCTCACCGTCCCATGATTGCCAGTTCGCAGGGAAGGCTACGGACATTGCGAATCGATTAGGATTCAGAAGTGTGTCGTTCCTCCGGACATCAACAAGTTGCTCGAGGTCAGCCATGGTTTCAACCTCACAATCTTCACATGTAGCTCCGGGAACTTGTAGATGATCCAACAACAAGGCGACCATGAATCCGATTTCATCAATCCTTCTCGTCTGACGGCCCAGGTAATATCCGAGTCCGAGAAGTAATCCAAGCGTAATTGCAAAAGTGCAGCCGATCGTAATCAAGATAATTTGGTCCATGGTTCGCATCTCCATACCTAGGGGGTTACCAACGCTACGAAGGTCAGCCATATCAAGGCGTGGGTTGCTAAAGGTTCTCCTTCGGGGTAACACGGTAATTTGACCCCCTTCCGTGCGCACACGCCCGTATGGGCGGGGGGGCGTAGAATCACGAAGGAGTTCCTTCGGCATCTACACCCCCCCCTTCGTGGTGATTTTCCCCCACTTAACATCAAATCCCTTCGGTTCTCATCACATCTGCACGAATCACAACTCAACCGAAATCAACGATATTCTGGTGCATGGTTCTCATCTCTTGAACCACGGTAGGTTCACAGCAGACAACCATGGTTCACAGTGAATCTCCCCCACATATCTTGGGAAACAAGGGGTGTTATCGGAAACAAGGGTGAACAGGGGTTCAATCATTTCCTCTTGAACATCAAGAGAGGTTCACCGTAGGCAGAATTGCGGAAAACATCCATGTCTCGATGCCTTAGTAGGTCTCCACTTCCCATCTTCGAGAACCAATGGTCTCCTTGCTTGCGTGATCCGTGCTTAACATCAATCGAACCCTGGTTGATGAAGCCGTAAATGCAGATTTCTGCTTCTGATTCGTTGGGTGTTGGTACATAGCCGTGTAGATCGTAGAATCGAATGAACTCGGTGTAGGCAGATGTGCCGTCCTTGTTGAAATCGACTTCGTTCCAGACCCACCTGTTTGTGACTCCAATGGTGTAAGCGATGCAGTTGTAAGCCCTGGTAAAGCGGTCAATCACATCGTACTCAAGGTGAGGGAACTCAGACTGGTAAAGCCTGTGGAGCTTGGGTCTGTGCGGTGGGAGTCCTCCAGATAACACCCTACTCACCTATTTCGTAAAGGTGGTCCACCACCGCAAGCACAACTGCAGCAGCACCGGCTACGCTTGCCGCCTTGAAGAACGGATTCGCTGGGTATAAGTTGGACAGGGAAGAACCCGCTAAATAAGCGAATGTAGAAACCATAATCAGATTCCTCGAGGAATCCCACTTCTGCTCCTTCTTGCCCATCTTTTCACCTAATCCATCTGGTCCAAGAGATCCAACTCTAAATCATGAATCAGTTCCCTTGATGTTACCATATTTCGAAAGGCCGGCGCCGACATCATCACAATAATCCCAGTAAGTTGCGTTGGCAAAGTAGAATCTTTGGTAAATCCATGGATAGTAAGGTAAGCTCCAGCAGCGAAAAAAGATGCCACGAAGAAATCGTCTATTTTGCCCATCTTTTCACCTCATTCAATGCCTAGATCGTCGAGGAACGAAAAGAATCCATAGGCGAGTCCCGTGGCTTGGACGAACTGGAGGACATATTTGTCACCCTGCCCAAGTGCATCGTTTCGCATTTTGTAGTAGGGTTGGAGCGGGATGGTGGCTAAAACCAATAAGCCGGAAACCGCCAATTTTTTTCCAGTTGAGAGGTCGTTCCAACTTTTTGCCATCTTTTCACCTCAGAAGCCGTATGGCTGCCCAAGGAGTCCTCGGGCGTTTGAATGCCCGTCGAGGTTTGTGTAGCGACGACGGGAGACTTCAACGAACTCAATGAACATCTTGGTGGTTGCGTTGAGGTTTGTGACCTTGAATCGGATTCGGTGCCTGTACGGACGGAGACCACGGAACATGGCGACCTTGAGGGTAGATGTGTCCTTTTTCAAGAAGAAATTGCCGTATTGCTCAGGCATACCAAGGTCGGACACTTCTTTGAGCTTGATTCCCTGGAAGGACATGGCTGTGGCTGTGTCGTAGTGGCTTTCTAAGCCGCCTTGAACGAACCCATCGAGTTGAAGGAATACTGCCATGTCCTCGGGGTTCGCAGGGGTTGTCCCGTCTGGTAGGACTCCAGAGTCAGCAGTTGCTTTGATCATCAGGTAGTTCAATTCGCCAGATTCACGCTCATCGAGGATGGTAAGTTCGCTCTTCGGCTCGATGACGAGCTTACGACGACGGAAGGTGATGTCTCGAAGGTCCGCCTGGTCTGCTCGACCGTGGCCGAGTCCCATCATTGGGTCAATGATCAGTGGGATTTCAAACGCTGGTTCCTGGTCGACAATCTCTGTAATTCCATCTGGTTCATCCATCAGTAATCCCTCCGATGTGCTGACCTAGGGTCTCGCCTACGATTATTCCTTCGGTTGGAAGTACCGTTGAGCATGTTGTTTGTCATGGGGGTTGCCTGGTTTGTGGCGTTGTCGTATTCAGCCTTGTTCATCGGAGTTCCACGATGATTCTTGACATGCACTCCCCACCCTTCTCGGGGACCGGCAGGTCCAGCATTGCCACGCCCCAAGGATTCCCCTTCGTATGCGTCTAACGCATACGGGATGACCTCGTATTTGAATCCGCCAGAGCGCTTTTGCATTCGGCGTACTTCATCTTCTGGTACAGGTCGCAAGGAGTATTTGTGTCCAACAAATGTGATTCGAGGGTCAATGATGTCTTCATCATTGGCTGCTGCTTGGAATTGTGGTAAAGTCTCTTCACCTGAACCAATCCAAAGCATGTACGCTGGATTTGGCCTCTCAGCAGGGCTTTCGTTTGCAGTGATGAATCCTGTTGGGTTGATCATCAAGGCATCGTTTTGCAAGAGTCCATTTTCATCGACGACATTGGAAGTGTCGTCCTTGAAACCTACTGCCATAGCGGCAAACTTTGGAACACCTTTTGGTTGGAATACACGGACGCGAGCAGAGGTAAAACCTGCAAAGGTCTTCTTGGCGCCACCAATCGTGGTTGCCCCGAAATTGTCGTAAAGTGATTGGGGTTCACTGGTTCCGTCGTGAGTTGGATCGTCTGGCATCTTCCCATGTTCGTCGTACATAACGCCGCCAATGCTCAAAGTGTGAGCGGGTGACGCCTCTGAGCCAGTGATTGCTCTTTCAGTGGTGCTCGAACGGCCAGCCTTAGCAACTGTACCGTCTGCACCGATGTATTTTGGCGTGTAGTTCAAACCGAACCCTACATGGTACACGACTTCATTGTCTCCTACTGACAATGTGTCAAGTCCGTCAATGGTGAATTCATCAAGAAGGAAGTTTGTTGAGGAGCCGCTGTTGCCAGGGATGAATTGTATTCTCACCGGCGTGTCCACTCCAAAATCGGCATCCCGGGTCAAAGCACCTGTAAGGTCAAATGTGCCACTCCCGCCACTCAAAGTGACATTCGCAGCATTCATTGTGCCAACTTCACGAATCTTGCCGTCCCCGAAGATGATCTTCGTGCCTGCCGGAATCGTGATTCCATCAAGATTTGAATCTGGTTCATCAAGAGCAATCGTAAATTCGACACTCCCTGCTGGGTGTGCCGTCACTGTTCCTTGCAAACCCAAAGGTTGCCCAAATGAAAGCGATTCTACTGCTGTTACGCGGTAAAGTCCACCTTTCATCATCGCTAGTTGACCTACACGAAGTTTCTGCGCTACACGGCCACCAGACGCAGCGTAAGCACCCGTGGTATCTACCTGTACGCCAGGAGGTGATGTCTTTTGCACCAGTGCTTTGACACCTTCCCTGGTTCGTTCCGTTGTTGCTTTGATGTTGTAAGCGTTCAATTCAGATGTTGCCGTAGCACCTGAGCCTCCGCCACCAGAAATCGTGATGATTGGAGGCGTGGAATAACCAGCCCCGAAATCATTCATCCTGATTGAATCAAGCGTCGTTGCAGTCATCACGGGAAGAAGAGTACAAGCGGTGCCAGGAGCGCCGGCAGAAAGTCCACCACCAGAATTCGAAATGTTGTTCGTGCCAGACACGATCCTGTTTGGAGGCAAGAGTGCAGTCTGGTCGCCTCTGGGCTGACTTGGGAACGCTGTAATCACTGGAGGTGCTGTGTAGCCTGCGCCGCCGTTGGTGACCGTAATGGACGCTACGGAAGTTGGAGTAAGGATTGCCTCAGCAGTTGCGCCAGAACCGCCACCGCCACTGATCGTTACTGTGGGAGTGGAAGTGTAGCCTGAACCTGCGGTGAAAGAGCTCACACCATTGATTGAACCACCGCTTACGGTGACAACCATAGCACCGCTCGACCCACCTCCACCGCTGACTGTTACAGTTGGAGGTGATGTGAAGTCTTGGCCGACATTTGTGATGATGATTGCCTTAATGGTTGTTCCAGTCAAGACAGCGTCCAAAACAGCAGGTGTAGTAGGTTCATCACCGTTCGAAGGTTTTACCACGATTGTAGGTGGTGCTGTGTATTTTGGTGCAGTAGGCGTGCCTGCTGAGTTCGGTACTGGGGTGTTGTCAACCGTGACTGATGCAATCGAAGTACCTGTCAAAACAGCCGTTGCAGTAGCTCCTGAACCTTGGTCGACATGTGGAAGAAGCGCCGCACCTGTTCCGCTTGAACCCTGAGCATCTGTGATAGTGATTTCAGGAAGGGTTTCGTAGGAACTGCCTGTGTTTGTGATAAACACTTGCTGAATCACACCGCCTCGAACAGTGGCAAAAGCCGCAGCGTTGGAACCACCGCCGCCTGAAAAAGTCAAGGCTGGTCCAATCTCGTACAACGAGGTGATGTCTGGTTGGGTGTCCCATGCAACGCTTACAGTTGCAACTCGGGTTGCACCAACATAACCACTCACTGTGCGTGTCTGTCCTGAGCCAGTACCAGAGACAATGCGAATGTTGGCTCCGATGTAGTAGTTGTTGTTGGTATCGGCTTGGGTTGCAAGGGTAATCGTCGCAGAGGCGCCTGCACGCGCCTTCCCGCTCGGGTGAGAGCCAATGTAGCCTGAACCAGGGTTATCGATGTCAACTTGGACGATGTTGCCGCCCGCTCCACCGATAGTAACTGTTGGCAGAGTTGTGTAACCACTGCCTGCGTTGTTTACCGTAATGCCTTTGATGCCAGCCATTCATTCACCACCCTCAGATGGTGAAGTCGTCTTGCATCGTTCCAGCGTGAGGCAATCCGTATTCGCTGATGATTCGATAGTGTAGTTTCCCGCCATTCTGAGCCTTCATCTGCTCAACACGCTGAGGAGAAAGAGGAACGACGCGAATTTTGTAGCCTTCGAGGTAAATGACTGGATCGAAGATTGTCTCGCCACTTACATTGGTGAATCTGAAATTTGGAAGATTCGCTTCGCCTTCGGAAATCCAGATGCCAAAAGCCGGGTTTGGATCGTCCTGTGGGCTGTTGTGAACATCAATCCAACCAGTCTTGTCGTCTCCTGGAGCTTCGTCAGCACTCCATCTTGGGATCCCGGCGGGGTGCTGTAGGAACACACGACCGCTGATGTCGCCAACCTTGTCACGGCTTGCAGCACCGACAGTCTTGAGAGCAGCAGAAAGCGTTAGTTCAGAAGTATCGTCAGGGAAGCCTGTCCCGTTGTACGAACCATCACGGGCGATGAACTTTGGTTGACGGCTCAACGCCGGCATCAAGAAGTACATGTGGTTGCGGAACGGTTCGAGGTCCTTGTCCTCGAAGAAGCCAGAATCGAAACCGTTGCCGACTTCTGTACCCGCTGTGTTCCCGTTCGCAGTGACAAGAACCTGGTAATTCATTCCTTCAATGGAATCCACCATGAAGTAGTGGGCTCCCTTCTTCAGGATGTAACCTGGTTTCACCATGTTTTCGAGGGGATTGTACCCTCGTGTGCTTGCTGATCTTCCGAAATTTACTCGTGCCATGTTGTTCTACCTCCCCCTCTTTGTGTGATATGGGGAATCAAATGTATAGGGAGCCACCTCCGACGATGTGCCCTGCTAGGAATGCGCCTGCTAGTGGTGCCCAATCTTCTTTCTTGATGAATCCGTAAGCAACGCCCGCAATAGCGAGCGCAGTAAGGCTTCCAAATGTGCCTGTTCCTCCAAACGCACCGCTCAACTCACCGGACATCGGACGAATGTTGTTCGACTGTTGTAGGTGTTGCATAGTGTAGCTTGAAGGACGCATCGTTTCACCTCAGAAAGTCTGCTTTGCAACCTTCTCGAGGCCCTTGACAGTTGGCTTGCCGACTACAGGTACAGCCTTTGCGGCATCCTTGACGGTATCAGAAATGGGTTTGACAATCTTGCTGGCTCCGTGGACAATGTCGTCCAAAGGCCCAATTCCTGTAATCTTCTTGCGGGTACCCCAATGCGAGATCAACACAGAACCTACGACAACTGCACCGACAGTCAAAACGAGATTGGATGATGCTGCTTCACCAAGGCTTCGAGAACCGAAGAACTTGTTGTTTGCTTGAGAAGCATAGCCAGTACGGCCACCAGGATAGCCAAGGTTGTTCTTGTACATGCCTGGCGTAGGGTGGCCTGCGACGCCTCCACCGAAGGTGTTCTTCAAGGCGTTGTTTGAGTTACTGTGGGCACCGAAGAAGCGTGGGTTCGCTTGAGAAGCGTATCCAGTTCGACCGCCAGGGTATCCAAGACCAGGAATCGAGGATGACATCAGACTCCACCCCTGGCATAAGCCCAGAGTGAAATCTTGTAACCGTCTCCAACCGCAAGGTCGTCAGAATCTTCGTGGGGTGCAGAAAGGATGAAGCTCACGGTTCCACCATTGATGGAGGTCACATTGAGAACTCCTGGCAAAGCACCAGTGCCTGCTGCCACATAAGCGGCGCTTGCACGAGCGGCAAAGTCACCGTGGGCCATGAAGATGTCAAGATCGTCTTTGTTGTCGCCTGTTCCAACTACCCATGTGCCTGCAATTTGTCCGGCAGGGCTGACATCACCGAGGGTGATGGAACCTGCGCCGTATGCCAGAGTTGCTGAAAGAGAAGTGGTTGGTGAACTTTCGTCGTTGGTTGTTGCCGTGACATTGCCTTCGTTGTCGATGAAAATGTGACCGCCCTCAGTACCGCCACCAGACGCCGCTGCAAGTCTTCCAAAGATGGAGACACACAGTTGGCGTGGTTTCGAACCGAATGCTTGCTCGTATCCGCCGATGGCCGCTTGTGCAGCGATGCCTGCGTCAACCATGAGGATTCCTCCTCAGACGCCACCACGGGCGTAAGCGAAACAGTTGATGAAGAATCCATCACCGTCTGCGAGATCGTCGGTATCTTCGTGTGGGCACGAAATGATGAAGCTCACGGTTCCTCCGTTGATTGAAGTGACATTGAGCACTCCTGGCAAAGCACCAGTGCCTGCTGCCACATAAGCGGCGC
>MDSZ01134155.1_pt1 | contig 14494 bp, 13 predicted proteins | sample 811201 | NCBI WGS metagenome assembly MDSZ01 (sample SAMN05326647, study PRJNA326480) | marine metagenome | isolation source: seawater | place: Indian Ocean: North | collected 2010
CCTTTTGAAAAAAATTTTTCATAATTTAAATCTCTATTATCTGAACTAATTTTAAAATAATTCTTAAACTCAATTGCTTCGTTAAGTTCTTCTTTTGTTAATAATGTTTCATGAAATTTTTCGCCATGTCTACTTCCTATAACTTTTATAGTTGGTTTGATTTTCACAATTTTTGATAAAGCATTTAGTATTGTGTCTATTGTAGCTGCAGGTGATTTTTTTACCAGTATTTCTCCATTTTTACCTTTTAAAAATGCAAAAAAAACTAAATCTATTGCATCTTTCATCGTCATCATAAATCTTGTCATATTTTTATCTGTTACGGTAACTGATTTATTATTTTTCATCTGTTTAAGAAATAAAGGAATTACAGAACCTCTTGAAAATATTACATTTCCGTATCTTGTAATACAGACTTGTGTTTGATTTGAGTTTCGAGATTTTGCTACTATAACTTTTTCCATCATTGATTTAGAAACGCCCATAGCATTGATTGGGTAAACAGCTTTATCTGTGCTTAAGCAAATTATTTTTTTTACGTTCTCTTTAATTGCGCAATCTAATAAATTTTCTACCCCAATTATATTTGTTTTAACTGCTTCCATTGGGTAAAATTCACATGATGGAACTTGCTTTAATGCAGCAGCATGAAAAATATAATCTACATTCTTTACAGAATTTTGAACGCTTTTATAATCTCTTATATCGCCTATATAAAATTTTATTTTATTATTTTTAAAATATTTTCGCATATCATCTTGTTTTTTTTCATCCCTGCTAAAAATTCTTATTTCTGAAATTGCTGTTTTCAAAAGCTCTTTTGTCATTGCTTCACCGAAGGAGCCAGTACCACCTGTAATTAAAATTGTTTTTTTACGAAAAATATTTTTAATCATACCAATTATTTAATTTAGATCCTGATTTTGTTTTTTTTCTGTCAATATAGCCTCTTATATAAGAAAACAATCTTAAATAGTCATACAAAAAAGAATAATTGAGATAAGTCTTTTTATCTGTATTTATAATTATTTTTTCTATGGCTGAAAGCAACTTATTTGCAAAAGGTATGTAAAACAATATTTTCACTACTAAATTTTTTTCTATATTGTGATAAATAGTTGATCTTGCTAATTTTCGATTTATTTTTAAGAGATTTTTCATACCATCTCGACCGAGGTGATAATATTTTTTTGAATATATAGAGATATTGGGTTCACCTTCATCATGTATTATTGATGCCTTGGATTTAATTAATTTAAATCCATTTGAATAATATCTATGCGCAAATTCATGATCCTCGAAACCATAACCTTTAAATTTTTCATTAAAATATCCCAAAGATGAGATAAATTTTGATTTTTTAAATGCCATATTCATTGCAACTATTTTATCAGGTAAAAGATTTCTTAAAAAAAATTTATCATTTTTAAAATGTTTTGAGTCTCTGTATTTAATGTGATTATATTTTATTAAATACCTTTTAGGATATTCTACAATACCAGATAATATTGTTTTCTTATCTATTTTGTTAAAATCATTTACATAACTTGAAATAAAATTTTTTTTTGGAATGCAGTCATCATCTATTAAAATAATATTTTTGTATTTTGATTTCTGCAAACCATAATTTCTCTTTGCTGAAAGATTATTTTTTTTTATATTTAGATATTTTACTGTTAATTTTTTTTTTATAATATTTAATTTTTTTTTATTATATTGGCTGTAGCTATCACAAACTAATATTTCAATTCTAACATTATTTTTAATTTGATTTTGAATACTAGAAATTATTTTATGAACTTGAGATTCTCTTTTATAAGTTGGTATTATCAAACTTATATTTAATAGAGACATGAAATTTAAATTTTAATTATTTCTGTACCTTTTGTAGTAAAATTAAAATCAATATATTTTAACTTTTTAAGACTTTTGATTAACTTATTTTTTTTAGATGGATTAGCAACAAACAAAAAATATCCTCCACCACCAGCACCTAGCAACTTCCCCCCATCAGCACCAGCAGATATAGCCTTTTCATAAATATCATCAAGATCCAAAGAAGAAACACTTTGGTCTAAGTTTTTTTTTAACATCCAGTTTTCATGTAATATCTTTCCACAATTATCAAAATTACCATCAATTAATTCCTCCTCAAAATTTTTTGCCAAGATTGATAATTTTTCATAATTTACAAATTGCTTTCCTGACTTTTTTATATTTAATAGAATTTTGCTCGCTTTTCTGTTAATGCCTGTATAAAACAAATGTAAATGATTATTGAAACTTTGTTCTAATTTTTTATTTAAATTAATTTTTTTAATTCTTACTTTTTTTTTATAAAATTCAAATCTATTTAAGCCACCAAAAGCTGTAGAATATTGATCTTGCATTCCAATCGGTTTTTTACATTTGTTTATTTCGATTAAGCAGGATTCTTCTGCAATTTTTTTTTGAGTAATATTTTTATTTTTATATTTATTTATGACATTTACTAATCCAACCGTAAGTGCGCTTGAGGATGCTAACCCACTTCCTGAAGACGGAATATCTGCTAATGTAACAATTTCTAACCCTTTTTTAATATTATAAAATTTAAGAGCATTTCTTATAATTTCATGCTTTATTTTTTTTACCGATTTACTAATTTCTGTCTGAGAATATGAAATTCTAAATTCACTATTATATCTTTCATTAAGAGCAACATAAATGTATTTATTGATTGTTGTAACCAATACTCTTCCTCTCATATTTGAGGAATTATTAAAATAATCTGATCCTCCCCCAGCAAAGCTTATTCTGAAGGGCGTTTTTGACAATAACATAATTTTATTTATATTAGATTTGTGAAATTTCCAAACAAAAAGTACCAAACAACAATTGACTTCAATAATGATTATAAGAAATCATTTGATGAAGCATTCGAAACAATTAATTTTAAAAAATTGGATAAAATTATCAAAATTTTAGATAAAGCATATAAAAATTCAAAAAAAAAAATTTTGGTTTGTGGAAATGGTGGATCTGCAGCTTTAGCTAATCATTTTGCATGTGATCATCAAAAGATACTAAATGAGACAAAAAAATTAAAACCTTTTTTATTAAGTTTATCCTCAAATACCTCTTTAATGACTGCTATTTCAAACGACAATAATTATTCAAAAGTATTTAGTGATCAAATTCATCAAATAGGCAATAAAGGTGACATATTAATTGCTATCAGCTCTTCAGGAAAATCTCCAAATATTGTAAATGCAATTAGAGTAGCTAAAAAAAAAAAGATAACTACAATTAGTTTTACTGGTTTTAATGGAGGTATTTCAAAAAAAATTTCTGATCACAATATACATGTAAAATCTTTAAACTATGGAATAATAGAAAGCTTGCATCATACTTTAATGAATTTGATTTCACAATTTTTAAAAAATAAATACTTCTCTACAAAACAAATTAAAAAGAATAAGTTTTAATTTTTAAGAAAAAAAATATGGTAATATTTTCTACCTTTATTTTAATATTTGTTATCTCAACTTTTACAAATTTTTTTTTTAGATTTGATAAATCTGATGAATTTGAAAAACCAATTTTTTTAGTCGGAATTTTAATAATATTTCTAAATTATTTTTATTTTAATTTTAATCTTAGTATAAATTTTATATTTTATTTAGTTTGTATTATTTCAATAATTTCAATTATTTATTCTTTAATTACTTTTAATACTTACAAAAAAAATTTAATTAATTTAATTTATATTTCGCTACCAATATTATTTTTATTTGAAATAATAAATATTTTATATGGAGAGCAATTTTACGTATTTAGAGGAAATCAGCAAGACACTTTTGTTTATACAAGTGTAGGACTAAGTTTTTTTAATTACACTCATGAGGAGCTTCTTAATATTAAAAATATTCCAACAGCTGCATCAAATAATAATTACTATTTACATCACGCATTAAATTTAATTCACTATAGACCTAGTGTAGGTCTTTTGATTGCGTTTTTAAAAAATATTTCATTTCTCGATTTATTTTTCGTAAGTTATATTTTCAAAATTATTTGCTCAATACTTACAATTTTTTCTTTATTAAGCTTATTTAAATATTTTCAGATTAGATTTATTATTAATATTGCTCTCTCTTATATATTTATTTTAAGTTTTTTTTATTTTTATAATTTTGAAATAGATGCATATTCTTTAATTCTATCATTACCTTTTTTTATTTTAATTATAAAATATTCTATTGATATTAGAAAACTATTTCTTAAATTTGATAAAAATCTCATTAAGTATATTTTTTTGTGGGGCTGTTTTTTTATAATTTATCCGAACGGCGCAGCTATCGTAATGCCGCCAATATTAATTTTAATATTTTATACATTAATAAAAAATAATTTTAAAATTGAATTAATAAAAAACATTACAATTTCATTAATTTTGTTTTTAATTATTATTTTACCAACCTATAAGACTACGATTATATATTTGTATCAAGAAATCATAGTGGGTTTATTTCACAACCCGGATTATTGGGGGTACTACGGAGCATTTTTGTTTGGAAAAGATAATCCAATAAGAGATTTAAATGTAGTCAATCAAATAAAAGAAATGATTTTAAATAAAAATTCTTTTGTGATCATTTTTAATCAAATCTTAGACTATAATTTTGATCAAAATAGTAAGCTTTTTTTTCTTAATATTATACCATCTCTATTTGGATATTTTCATTTTACTACAAATAAATTATCGAGTTTAAATTTTCTATTAATTGTAATATTAATTTTGTTAAATATTTTTTTAGTCAAAAAATTATCAAAAAATATGTTTTTTCTTTTCAGAAAAAACGATAATTTTAGTATTTTAATAAAATGCATTTTTTTATATTTTATTGTTTTTTTTACATTACTTATTTTTAGCGGTAACTTATGGTCATCAATTAAATTATATTTTGTTATCAATCCTATATTTTTCCTTTTATTAATTTTTGATTTTTCTAAAAAAAATTTAAAGCCAGAAATTAATTTATTAGCAATTTTGTTAATCTTTCTACCTTTGTATAAATATTCATCATTTAATAATGGAATTGGAAAAATAGATTCTTTTCCATCGATAATACATCCGTCAAATAAACAAAATACTAATTGGAACATAGATAGAGAAAAACTTTATAAATGTAGTGATTTGATTTATGATATAGATGATACGAGTGAAAAAATATTCATCTCAATGGTATTTAACGAAAGCAAAATAAATAATATTGAAAAAAAAATTTGTAAGGTATTTAAAAAAGAAAAGTATTTTAAATTGAAAGAATTATAATGAGTTTATCTATAGTTGTTCCTGTATACAATGAAGCTAAAAATATTAAGCCATTTTTATTTAAAATAAATCCTATTTTAAAAAAAATTACATCTCTTTATGAAATAATTTTTGTTTTAGACCCCTCAGAAGACAATACTGAAGAAATAATTTCACAAGAAATTGTAAATGATAAAAACATTAAATTAATAAAATTTTCTAGAAGATTTGGTCAACCAGCTGCACTACTTGCTGGAATAAAAAATTCAAATTTAGATAATGTTGTTTTAATTGATGTAGATTTACAAGATCCACCAGAATTAATTGAAGAAATGTATAAATTAAGAAAAGAAAACTACGATACAATTCTAGCAAAAAGATCTAAGAAAAAAGGAGAAAATTTAATAAGAAATTTTATATCTAAAATTGGCTATAAATTAATTAACAGCCTAAGTGAAACAAAAATTCCAGAAAATGTTGGTGAATTTAGATTAATTTCAAGAAGAATAGTTAATGAAATTAAAAATATGGAAGAAAGAGATTTTTTTTTAAGAGGTGCTAATTCATATATAGGTTTTAATCAAAAAATTATTTATTTTGAGAGGAACTCAAGAAAAGAAGGAGAAACAAAGTATAACAAATATACAGGCTCACTTAAAATAGGATTGAACGGTATATTTTCATTTAGTACAAAACCTCTTCATATAATTACAATTTTATCCTCAATAAGTTTTTTCTCTTCTACTATAATTTTGATGATATATTTAATTTTAACGTTTTTAGAACTTTTTGTTTTTAAATATCAATTTTTTGTTATTTTGCTTATCTTAATGGTTTCATCACTAATTTTTTTTTCACAAGGTATATTGTCTGAATATCTTGCAAGACTTATCGTAGATATAAAAAAAAGACCTTCTTATATAATTGATAAAAAAATTAATTTCGAAAATAAAGATAAATGAAAAAAATAATATTTATAACAGGTGTGGCTGGGATGGTTGGAACAAATTTACTACACAAAATTTCTGATACAAATAAACTCATAATTGGCATTGACAATTTTGTTTTAGGTAAAAAAAAATTTTTAAATCCATTTAAAAATAAAAAAAATTTTTTTTTTTTTAATATTAATTTAGACAAAAAAATAATTTCGAATAAATTAGATGGTATACTTAAAAAAAATTCTCTAAGTGAAATTTGGTTATTAGCTGCAAATTCTGATATTCAAAAAGGTATTAAAGATTATAGAATAGACCTAAATAATACTTTTTTAACAACTATTAATACTTTGGAATTTTTAAAAAACTACTTAAATAAAGATACAAAAATTATATTTACGTCTTCTTCAGCAATATATGGTAATCACAATGGCAGTATATCTGAAGATACAAATATAAAAAATCCAGAAAGTACTTATGGGCAAATGAAATTACAATCTGAAATTTATTTGCAAAGCTTCTCAAATTTTAAAAATGTAAGTACATTAATAATAAGATTTCCAAATGTAATAGGACGTTATTTAACCCATGGTTTAATATACGATATGAGAAAAAAGATTTTATCCAAAAAAAAATATATTCAAGTTTTGGGGAATGGTAATCAACAAAAACCATATTCACATGTTGAAGAAATTTTAGATTGTATCTTTTTTTTAAAAAAAAAAATATTTAAAAAAAAATTAAATTATTTCAATTTAGGTAGTAACGATAAAGGCATAACAGTAAAAGAAATCGTTAAAAAAATTGTTAAAAGATATAATTCTAAAAAAAAAATAAAATTTGAAAAAACTAAAATTGGTTGGTTAGGTGATATTCCTAAATATTCTTATTCTACAAAAAAAATTAATAAACTTGGTTATAAGTTTAAAATGAATTCAATTAAATCAATAAATAAAGTTATCGAAGAACTCCAATAATGGATGCAATAGTTATTTTAACAGGTGGCGAAGGTTCTCGTGTGAATAAATTGTTAAATGGAAAATCTAAACCAGAAATTAATATAACTTCAAAAAAAAAAATAATTGATTTTCAAATAAATCAATTAATTAAATTAAAAAAAAAAATATTTTTTTTATCACACGTTAGTTTTAATAGCTTAAAGAATTATGTGAATAATAATTACTCAAATAAAATAAAATTTGAATTTATAGAGGAAAAAAAACGTTCAGGTACAGCTGGTTGTTTAAAACATTTGATAAATAAAAGATTTAATAATTTTATTTTAATAGATGGGGATTTAATTTTTAACGTTGATTTAAAAAAATTTTTAAATTTTCATAAAAAAAAGAAATCTGACTGCACTTTATTAATTCATCCAAATAATCATCCATATGACAGTGACTCTGTAGAAATAAATCAAAATTCAAAAGTTATCAAAATATATCCTAAAAGAAATATTATTAAACCAAACCTATGTTTATCTGGAATGAGAATAATTAAAAAAGAAATATTAAAAAATATTCACCCAGATAAATTTCAAGACTTTACTAAAGATTTTTTGATAAAAATTTTTAAGAAAAATAAAAAAATTTATGGTTATAATTCTAGAGAGTACATTAAGGATGTTGGGACTCCTGAAAGAATAAAGCAAGCAAAAATGGATATTAAAACAAAAAAATATAAGCTAGGAAATATTCAAAAAAAAATTCCAGCGATTTTTTTAGATAAAGATGGCGTAATAGTTGAATTAAATAAAAATATAAATTATCAAAATAATAATATTTTTTCTTTTACTTACAGAGCTTTGAAAAAAATAAACAAATCGCCCTATCTTTGCGTAGTAGTAACAAACCAGCCAGCTATAGCTAAAGGCATTCTTAGTATAAATCAACTTAGAAAAGATTTGCAAAAATTTGAAACAAAACTTGGTTCAAAAAAAGTTTATATTGATAAAATTTATTTTTGTCCTCATCATCCTGAGAAAGGATTTAAGGGTGAAAATAAAAAATATAAAACTAATTGTAATTGTAGAAAGCCGAAGAATGGTATGCTCCTTCAAGCCATTAAAGACTTAAATATTGATAAAACAAAATCTTTTATGTTGGGTGATAGTTTTTCAGATTTATCTGCTTCTAAGAAAACAAATATAAAATTCATCAAAATTGGAAAAGGAAAGTTTTCAACTAAAAGACAACCTTTAAATAAAAAAAATCTTTTAGATGCTGTAAATTATATATTAAATTAATTTTTTTTATGAAAAGATGCCATTTTTATACGTAAAATCAAAAAAATATTAAACTCAATAACAGGAATTATGAATGGGAAAAAGTAGGATTTACAATCTGAAAAGTAATATCTAAGTACTTTAAGTATATTTTGTGCTGAAACTAAATGATCCCTAGAGTCATCTAAATCTTTTTCTTTAAAAGTTTTCCATCCATAGAATTTTCTTTGATTAAAATAAGAAAAATATTGTAAAATTCTCCAAATAATTCCTGGATCACAAGGTAAAGCGATTGATATCAGAGAGTCCTTTTTCATTATTTTCAATAAATTTAAAAATTGTGTCTCAAAATTATCAAAATGCTCAAAAGTATGTGAGGATATTAGTCTAGTAAATTTAAATTTAAGTTTGTTTAAGTTAATTTTTTTATAATCAATAAAATTTATCCTAATACCTTTAAATTTTGATCTAAGTTTTACAATATCTTTATAAAAAACTTTTGAATCAATAATGGTATAAGTTTTAATATTTTTTTTGGACATATAATGAAGGTGCTGATGTGCGCCTCCTCCAATTTCAACAATATGTTCATTATATTTTTCATTCACATTTAAATCCAAAAGATAATGATTAAAAAAATATAAATATTTTGAAATCCCACCATAAGTACTTTTTCGGTAATTATTATTTTTATAAACTTTATTTGGTAATATAGCTTTTTGAAATTTTCTCATAATTAAATAAATTAAAGTAATAAATGTCTGTCATTAAAAAAATATTTTTTGTGTGATTTATGACATTCATTTGATTAATAATATCTAGTTGATCTTGGTAACTGCATTTTGTTCCTTGATGTGCATGAAAATTTAAAGAAATAAATTTTAAAATTTTACTAATTAAGTTTTGTTTTCCTATACCAACTACGATCTCACAATATTTGTTTTCTTTTTTTATATTAGAAAACAATTCTAATATTTTATCTTTTTCAAAGTACATTAGTACATGATTAAAAATTATAATATCATAATTTTTAAATTCTAATTTATTTACTTCATTATATTCTTCTAATATGTCGAAATTAAAAATTTTTTTTTTTAAAATTTTACTTAATTGCTTAGTTCCACATCCATAATCGAGAATATTTATATTTCTTTTATCTAAATTTGCAATTTTAATTATTTCTCTTAAAATTTTATTAAAATAAATTTTTCCTAAACCAGAATATTTAGTTACTTTAGACATGTATATTTTTAAAAAAAATTTTAATATATTTGCAATACTCTAAAACTTTTTCTTTAGTTATAAAAGAATGAGATGGTAAACAAATAATATTCTCTTCATAAAAACTTGAATTATTATTAATATTACCGTTAAAAAATTTTTCACAATTAGAGTAAAAGTGAGTTCTAACTTCTAATCCTTGATCAAATAAATAATTTACAAGCTCTTCCTTTTTTTCACTAATTACAACTGGGAAATCTAAATAATTTTGAAAATTTTTATCCTTTATTGGGATTAATGATATACCTTTTTGGTTACACAATTCATCAAAATATAAACAATTGTTTTTTTTTCTTATTTCGAATGCATCAACGCTATTTTGATTATCTTTAAAATATTTTGCTAATATTGAGTAACATAAATTAGGCATTTTATTCTCATAAGATTTAGGGATTGAATTTTTGACCTTAAATTTTAAAGCAGGATAAAATATTTTTTTTAAAAAATTGATATTTTTTTTTTTCTGAAAGACTAATTATTTTAAAAAAAAATAAGTTATAAATTTTTTGTGATAAGCTTATTTTTAAAATTATAAATAAAATAATTTTGTCTAAATAATCAATTATACTAAACTTTTTAAGATATTTTTGTTTTGACTCAATAAACTCTGAAAGATCATCTATTGATGTTAAACATGCGCCACCATAAATAGAATTGTAATTTTTCATAATTCCAAAACTTAATAAACTTACGTCCCCAAATGAACCAGCATATTTTTTTTGATTATTTAAAATTGTATAGTTACCTAAATATATTGCGTTATCCTCAATCAATAAAATATTTTTTGATTTGCATATATTTTTTACATCATTTAAATCCTCGCTATTATTAAACATATTTGTATACAAAACTGCCGCTGTACTTTCATTACATGCTAAAGATAATTTTTTTAAATTCATAACTCCAGAATTAAGATCAATATCAATTAATTTAATCTTGAATTGTTTCAACAAAGTAAGATTTACCATTTCAGGTAAATTATAAGAACATAAAATAATCTCTTTTTTGTTTGGATATTTTTTCTTCAAATAATCAAGTACAATCATATAACTTGTTCTACACATACCAGAGAAAAAAATATTTTTTTTCTCAAGTCTTTTTTTTAATATTTCCTCAATATATTTTTTTGATTGTGAGTGCGAAGAAAATATAGATTTAATGATTTGAATAATATTGAGGTAAATTCGTACTCTTGAAATTTTCATTTGATTAATTTCCCAATACGATAAGCATTACAAATAATTAGGTTTGTAGGAAACTTAAGGTTAATTTGTGGTATACAGCTTCCATCGACGATATAAAAATCTTTATGATTTTTTAACTCACAATTTTCATTTAAAGATAATTTTTTTTTTTTTGATATTGGTATTGTTCCTGTAAAATGATTGTCAGTACCTGTTTCGGGTATATAAAAATAATTTAAAAAAGAAATAATATTTTTATGTTTTAAATATTTATAAATTTTTCTAAAGTTAGACTTTAAAATCTCGTTATTTCTTTTTTTATAATTTGTCTCAGAAAAAATTTTAAAATTTTTTCCATCAAATTTAAAAAAAATATTCGAATATTTATTATCTAAATAAAGGTTTGTGAAAATAAGTTTTAATTTAAAATTATTATATAATTTTTTAAATATAATATTTTTAGCAATTTTAAAATTTTGATAAATTTTATTTTCAATTATTTTATTAGATCTCCTAAAATTAGCTGTTAATATTGTATTAGATGATTTATCTTTTATTTTAGCCGCCATATCAGATGGTAGTAGTTTATTTTCATTTTCTTTTATTGAATATTTAGAAACAAAAACACCAAATAACATTGGATTGTGCATTACTTTAATTTTTTTTCTAAAATTAAGCATTTCACATACAATTCTTGTTGTAGAAAGTGTTCCTGCAGCTAAAACAACTCTTTTTGATCTTAAAATTAAATTTTCATTTTTATTAGTACAATGAATTTCATAATAATTTTTTTTTTTTCTAATTTTGTTTACAAAATAATTGTATAATTTAATTTTTTTACTAATTTCATTATTGTAGTTCTTGGGTATAAATTCTAGTTTTCTTTTTTCATTATAAGCTACAGAATTTTTATAAAAATCAAATATTTTAGACTTATCGGTAAAAAGTTTATTTTTAATTTTTATGTAATTTTTTTTATTTAAAGAATTGTCATTATTTTTTTTTATTTTTTCTATGTAATATTTGCTTTTGAAAAAATTAAAAGCGTCTTTCAAAATAACCTTATTTTTTTTATTTAAAAATGACAAATCATTAAAAGTAAATTCTTCATTACTACAACCCCAGTAATTTGAAACACCTCCATGAGCAAGTAATCCAAAAATAGATGTATTTTTCATCACTTTAAAATTATTTTTTTTAAAAAAATCATAAATATTATTTAAATTCTTTTGATTAATTTTCATTCTTGGTGGTAAATTATTGTGGTCAATTAAATTATGATGCTTAACTTTACTTTTTGAATTGCCCTCATAAGAAATCATACCTATTTTCTTTCCTTTTTGATTTAAACCTTTTAAAAAAGAAAATGCTGATATCCCTGAGCCTATAATAATAATATCGTACATCTAAATAATTTTAATTCTAATTAATATTCTCTTTATAAAAAAAAGAAAATTATAAATATACTGATATAGGTGAATATAGATTTTGATTTTAAAATTATGATTTTTAATTTCTTTCCTCGAAAATAAAAAATCCTTAAGATTTAATATTTTTTCTTTAAAATTAATAAAATTTTCTGAATTAAAATTTATTCTATATTTTTGATTTTCTATTATTTCTTTTAAATTTAACTTTGGATCTTGTTTGTCCCCTATTTTTATAATTTTTCCAATTTTGCTATCTTTAAGATATTCATTCATAGTTGGTGCGTTAATACCCACTATAAACATACCATAAGATAAAGCTTCTAGATAAGCTATTCCTATTCCTTCTCTAAATCTAGGAGATATATATACATTATGAGAAAATAAATATTCATTGTATTTAGACTTTTCAATATAACCAATTTTTTTGACTTCCACATTATAATCTATTTTATCTTTTTGAGAAATATAACTTGGTTTTTTTCTTGGGTCAGGTCTTTGGATAATTGTAATTCTAGCAACATCATTTTTATTAAAGTAATTTAACCAGTCTTTTATTTGCAATTCACCCCTATCCCAAAAAAGTATATTTAACTTATTTAAATTATAATTTATATTTTCTGAAGTTTTTAAAAAATACTTCAACGTTAATATTTCTATATTATGGTCAGTACATTTCCTGGTGATCAATTCGCTAAAAGATATTATTTTTATATTTAAAAATTTTATTGATTTCCAAAAAAAAATATTTAGTTGATTTAAATTAAACAAACTATCAAACATTGGTATCCAAATGATATTTTTGTTTTTTAGTTTTAAAATTTCATTTAGTGGTAAAAAACTGTGTATAAATATAATATTATCATAATTAGTAAAAATTTTTTTATCATAATCTATTGATTTTGACCATTTCTCATCCCAAACCAGATCGTACTTAATGATTTTATCTAATTCATCATGTATAAATTTTGTACTTCCGCTGATTCTACTATAATCATTATCTATTACCAAAAATTTATTTTCCATATAATCCTAAGATGTAATAACTAAAATTTGATTTAACAAAATTAAAAACATTTTTTAAATTTAAATGATAATGATTTGACTGTTTGAAAATATCATAACCTCTTTTTTCAATTTTAGGATCGGTAATTTTTTTTGTTTTTGTAGATTTGATCTGTAATATAATTTTTCTACAAAAATTTTTCCAAGTACTTTTGTAAAGTATTTTTCTTCCTGCTTTTTGAATTTTTTTTAATTTTTTTTCATTTAATTTTTGGAGTTTATTTAATAAATTTAAATTATAATTATCCTTACACAATTTTAAATTTATTATTCCTTTCATATTACTAAAGCCGCACTCATGCGTAACAACCGGAATTAATCCAAATGAAATAGCCTCTAAAATAACTGTAGGGTTCGCATCATATTTACTAGTTAATATCAAAAAATCATAATTTGATATAATTTTTTTTGTTTTGTTGTTTTTTAAGTTTAAGTAGCCATAATTTTTTAATCCATCTATTTTTGCACCAATAGTTGAAAAATTTTTAATATTTAATTTATGTGCCAAAAATTTTAAGTAATACAAATTTTTTTCAGTTGCATCATTTCCAATATATAAAAATTTTCTTCTATTTTTTTTATTAAAATTTTTTTTTAAAAATGGATAATCTTTTGAGTTTATCGCCATGTCATGTTGAACCATAATAGGTAACCATTTTTTAAAATAACTAAATCTTGCTTTATTGAACCAGTAATTTCCACATATGGCGATGAATTTGTCACAATAAGGTAAAACTTTGAATAAAAAACCAACTTGATAAATATTTGTAGTATACGGCTGTAAAAGTATAACTTTTTTCCAGTGCTCATTTTTCATTGAAAGTCTAAAAACTGTGAGAGGATTTGGGTGAGAATGTCCAATCAGTATGTCATTTTTATTTGGCTTAATTTTGTGAGCAATATCCCACCTATAAAATTTTACTTTAAATTTTTTTTTTAATTCATCATACAAATGATTTCCTATTGAGTATGGGTTTTGTATAATTTTCTTATTTTTTACATAAACAAGGTGAACAGTCTGATCTTTCATGATAATTAATAATTATTATGTTAAAAAAGATTTTTAATAAAGTTAAAAC
>MDSZ01225390.1_pt1 | contig 14492 bp, 11 predicted proteins | sample 811201 | NCBI WGS metagenome assembly MDSZ01 (sample SAMN05326647, study PRJNA326480) | marine metagenome | isolation source: seawater | place: Indian Ocean: North | collected 2010
AATGAAATCTACAAGGATTATAAAGCCAATAGATCAGAAGCACCGGATGATCTTGTTCCACAATTTGAATATATAAGAAAATCGGTTGAAGCATTTAATTTACCTTCTATTGAACAAATTAATTATGAGGCTGATGATTTAATAGCAACTTACTCAAAAAAAATTATTCAAGCAGGCGCAAAAGTCACAATTATATCGTCTGATAAAGATTTAATGCAGCTTGTCTCAGATAAAGTCAGGCTATACGATCCAATGAAAAATAAAATAATTGGAGATAAAGAAGTAAAAGATAAATTTGGTGTTGAGCCAAATCAAGTTGTAGATGTTCAATCATTAGCAGGAGATTCTTCCGACAACATTCCAGGAGTACCAGGCATCGGAATAAAAACTGCTGCAGAACTAATTAATAAATATAAAAATTTAGATAATCTTTTAGACAAAGCTGAGGAAATAACGCAAAAAAAAAGAAAAGAAACCCTGCTTTTGAATAAAGATAAAGCTTTATTAAGTAGAAAGCTTGTTATTTTGAAAGATGATGTTCCAGTCAAGGAAAAATTAGAAAGTTTTAATTTAAAAAAAATTAATCAAACAAAACTTTATAATTTTTTGAGAGAGATGGAATTTAATAGGCTTCTAAGCCAAGCTATAAGTTTTTATGGCGAACCAGATAAAAAATTCAATAATACTAATACAAAAAAAAATGAATCTAAGATAGATACTTCAAAATTTGATTGTGTTGACGACGAAAAAAAACTATCTAAATTAGTTGAGAAATTAAATGATTGTAAAATTATTTCCATTGATACCGAAACCACGTCATTAAATCCACTTGATGCAAAATTAGTAGGCATCTCAATTAGTTATGCACCAAATAAATCTTTTTATATTCCAATAGCTCACAATAAAGGTAAAAATATTAATAAAGATTATCTTATAAAAAAAATTAAACCCATTCTCGAGGATCAAAGTATTAAAAAAGTTGGTCAAAATTTAAAATATGATTATCTAGTCCTAAAAAAGGAAGGAATAGATATTGATCCAATCGAAGATACGATGTTGTTATCATATACCTTAGATGCAGGATTAAATCGTCACGGATTAGATGCGTTATCAGAAATACACTTAAATCATAAAGCTATCTCCTATAAAGATTTAGTGGGGTCAGGAAAAAAAAAATTAAATTTTCAAGAGGTAGATATAAAAAAAGCCACCGAGTATGCAGCTGAAGATGCAGAATTAACTCTTAGACTTTATGAAATATTAAAAGATAGACTGGACAAAGAAAAATTAAATGAAATTTATGATTTTTTTGAGAAGCCTATGGTTAAACTTTTATCATCATTAGAAGAAAACGGAATAAAAATTGATAAAGAATATTTAAAGAAACTATCATTAAAATTTGAAAAAAAAATTAAATTAATTGAAAAAAATATTTTTGATTTAGCTGGAAAACAATTCAATATTGGTTCCCCTAAACAATTAGGTGAAATAATCTATAACGATTTAAAAATTACAAAGCTAAAAAAAACTAAAAAAGGTAGTTTAGCTACAAGCGCAAAAGTTTTAGAAGATCTATCATACAGTGGTCATAAACTTCCAAAATTAGTATTAGAGTGGAGACAATTATCGAAATTAAAAAATACTTATTCAGATGCTTTACAAGATCATATTAATATAAAATCAGGAAGAGTTCACACATCTTTCTTATTAGCAGCTACAAACACCGGAAGACTTGCATCAAGCGATCCCAATCTTCAAAATATTCCAATTAAGACTGAAGATGGTAGGGAAATAAGGAAAGCATTTATTGCAGAAAATAAGAAAATTTTAATCTCTGCTGATTATAATCAAGTAGAAATGAGAATTCTTGCAGATTTAGCAGATGTAAAAGATTTAAAAAAAGCTTTTAGAAATGGTGAAGATATACATAACTTAACAGCCAGCCAGGTATTTAATTCACCCATAAAAAATATAAGTTCAGAATTAAGAAGAAAAGCTAAGGCAATTAATTTTGGTATAATTTATGGGATTACTCAATATGGCTTAGCTAAACAACTTTCAGTAACAAATCAAGAAGCGCAGGATTTTATTAATTCTTACTTCAAAAAATTCCCTGAGATTAAAGAATATATGAATGCAACAATAAAATTTTGTAGAAAAAATGGCTACGTTAATAACATTTTTGGAAGACGCATACATCTTAAAGGTATTAACGATAAAAATTTTAGTGTAAGATCTTTTCAAGAAAGAGCAGCAATTAATGCTCCGATTCAAGGATCAGCCGCCGATATCATTAGGTTGGCCATGATAAGATTGAATGATAAAATTGATCAAGATAAAAAATTTGACACTAAGATGTTATTACAAATTCATGACGAATTAATTTTTGAGTGTTTTGAAAAAAATGAAGTCTACGTTAAAAAAATGATTAAAGAAGTAATGACTTCTGTTTCGGGTTCAAACTATCATAAGTTTTCAATTCCATTAGAAGTAAATATTAATTCAGGATATAATTGGGGAGATGCACATTAATGTTAATGTTGCGCCTAAATTTTGACAATTTATTCATCATTATTGGAAAAATAATATGTCACAAACAATAGCCTTAGTAGATGATGATAGAAATTTGCTGACTAGCATAAGCATAGCTTTAGAAAGAGAGGGTTTTAAGGTTCAAACTTATATTGATGGCGAAAGTGCTTTAATTGGTTTGACAAGAAATCCCCCATCTCTTGCAGTAATAGATATTAAGATGCCCAGGATGGATGGCGAGGAACTTTTAAAAAAATTGAGAAAAAAGATGACAATACCAATAATTTTTTTAACTTCTAAAGATGAAGAGGTTGATGAACTGTTAGGATTAAAATTAGGGGCCGATGATTTTGTTAAGAAATCAGGTGGTTTCTCTATGAAAGTTTTAATAGAAAGAATCAGAGTACAATTAAGAAAAAAAATAGACAAAGTTGATGAAACTAAGAATCTTATTGTTCATGGAAAATTAAAGCTTGACCCTTTGCAGTTAGAATGTGAATGGGCAGGTAAGGCACTACCAGATAAACTTACAACTACAGAGTTTTTAATAGTCAAAGAGTTAGCTAAAAGACCCGGTGTCATAAAAGAGAGAGCTCATTTGATGGATATAGCATATAAAGAAAATACTGAGATCGAAGACAGAACAATTGATAGTCACGTTAAAAGAATAAGAAAAAAATTTAAAAAAGTTGATGAAAAATTTTCAGCAATTGAAACTAGGTATGGAAGCGGTTATAGATGGAATGTTAGTTAATGAAAAAAAAATCATCTTCAATTTTAAAAAAATTTCTCATTTTTAATTTTACTTTTTTTACTATTTTAGGGTTATTTACAATTTTTTATTTAAAAGCTATACAACCTAGTTTGGTCAAAGATAGAACTAAAAATCATATTTTAGTAATTAAAAACACCTCAGACCATCTAAACAGACTAGACATTAGTTTAGAAGAAAAAAATATTAAAACATTTTTGCTATCTACAAGATTTCTTTTTCAAAATCTCGATAGAGTAAGATTTTATAACAGTGAAGGTCAAATTATAGGAGATACAAATATTCTAGACCTTGACCAGAATGTTTTTACTCGAGTAGACACAGTTATATTGGAGAGTATTGATGAAAAAAATTCAGCACCCAAAAAAAAAATTAATGAGAGATTAGATACGAACAATACTCTTCCTGAAGAGAGTATTAAAAAAATGATTTTAGGTGAATTTCAAGGAGAGCCAATTGTAATTGAAAAAAAGGTAAATGATGATTTTTTTGTAAGCACCCTTAATAAAGTAAATATAAAAGATAACACCCATGGTTTTATTATGGTAACTGAACAAGCAAATGATATTTTAATTGCAGTAGAAGAACGAAAAAACTTTATTTTAAGAACAGTTTTTGCCGTAACACTTCTAATTATAATTTTTTCACTATTTTTGAATAAGTACATCTTAATACCTATTAGATCTTTAGTTTTATTTACTGAAGCAATTAAGTTAAAAGCAGATAAAAATATCAATATGAAAAAATATTTTGTAAGAGAAGACGAGATTGGTAAATTAACTCACTCTATAGATGAAATGACAAAAGAACTTCAAAAAAGAACAGCAAGGGCAGAAACGTTTTCAACTGATTTGGCTCACGAAATTAGAAATCCTCTTGCCTCTTTGAAAGGTGCCTCAGAATTATTAGACAAAAACGAGCACGGCAATGAAAGAGAAAAACTTTTAAAGATTGTAAGCCATGACGTTGAAAGAATTGAGAGACTTATTACTGATTATTCACAAATGTTAAAGGATGAGGCATCTCTTTCCAGAGAAAAAATGAAGTTAGTAAATGTTTACTCAATGATAGAGGAAGTTGTAGAGGAATTTAAACAAAATTTGTCAAGTCAAAATAAAAAAATTGAAATAAATATTTTATCAAAAAATAAAAATCATAAAAAATTATTTGTATTTGGTATACACAACCGTCTAGAACAAGTTGTTGCTAATTTACTTGATAACGCCATATCTTTCAGCAAAAATAATAGCAAGATTGAAATAGAAATTAAAGATAATAAAGAAAACTGCATTTTTATAATTAAAGATCAAGGACCTGGATTTGGTGAGGGTTCGACTCAAAAAATTTTTAAGAGGTTTTATAGCAATAGGCCGACAAAGTTTGGCAAACATTCCGGGTTGGGCCTTAACATAGTAAAAAATATTGTTGAACTTCATAAAGGAGATGTAAAAGCTTCTAATAGAACTAACAAAAATGGTGCTCAAATTGAAGTCCATTTACCAAAATCAAGCTAGTTTTGTTCCTTGATAACATTTAATTATATTGTTAAAACTAAAATTCATAATGACTAAAGATTTTAAAGTAAAAGACATCAAACTTGCTGAATTTGGTAGAAAAGAAATTTCTCTTGCAGAAACAGAAATGCCAGGTTTAATGGCAATAAGAAAAGAGTATGGTGCAAAAAAACCTTTAAAGGGAGCTCGTATATTAGGCTGTTTACATATGACTATTCAAACAGCAGTATTGATCGAAACTCTGGTTAAGTTAGGTGCAGAGTGCAGGTGGTCCTCTTGCAACATTTTTTCTACACAAGATCATGCAGCAGCAGCTATTGCCGATGCAGGTGTGCCTGTGTTTGCTTGGAAAGGTGAAACTGAAAAAGAGTATTGGTGGTGTGTAAAACAAACTATCGAGGGAAAAAAAGACTGGTTGCCTAATATGATATTAGATGATGGAGGTGATCTTACAGCTTTGATGCATAAAGAGTACAAAAATTTACTAAAAAATGTAAAAGGTGTTTCAGAAGAAACAACCACAGGAGTGTTAGCACTAAAAAAAATGGAGACAAACAAACAATTGTTAATTCCAGCAATAAATGTAAATGACTCAGTAACAAAATCAAAATTTGATAATCTATATGGTTGTAGAGAAAGTTTAGTAGACGGGATTAAAAGGGCAACAGATGTAATGATGTCAGGAAAGGTAGCAATTGTTGCTGGATATGGTGATGTTGGAAAAGGTAGTGCTGCTTCATTAAGACAAGCTGGTGCACGGGTTCTAGTGACAGAGACTGATCCCATTTGTGCGTTACAAGCTGCGATGGAGGGTTATGAGGTTGTGTTAATGGATGAAGCTATAAAGGAGGCAGATATAGTCGTCACAGCGACAGGCAATAAAGATATTGTAACTGCAGATCATATGCGGGAAATGAAAGACAGAGCTATTTTATGTAATATTGGTCATTTTGATAACGAGATCCAGGTTGAAGCTTTAAAAAACTATAAGTGGGACGAAATAAAACCTCAGGTTCATGAAATAGAATTACCAAGCAAGAAAAGAATAATTTTATTAGCAGAGGGTAGACTTGTTAACCTTGGATGTGCAACCGGACACCCAAGCTTTGTTATGAGCGCTTCTTTTACTAATCAGGTTATCGCTCAAATTGAATTGTGGAACAATTCAGACAAATATGAAAATAAAGTTTACGTGCTACCCAAACATTTAGATGAAAAAGTAGCAATGTTACATCTAGGAAAAGTTGGGGCAAAGCTTACAAAAATGTCAAAAGAACAAGCAGATTATATTAGCGTTAAACAATCAGGGCCATTTAAACCAGATACTTATCGCTACTAAATAGTAGCTAATGATAATTAAATCTTTAGATCAACTTAATTCTTTATCAAAAAAAGTAGCGAACCATCTTGAGGAAAGTGATTGTATTTATCTAATTGGAGAAATTGGAGTTGGAAAAACCACTTTTACAAGATATTTAATTAATTATTTACAAGAAAAAGAGGGATTGAAAATGACTGAAATACCAAGCCCAACCTTTAATCTTCTTTATGAATACGATTTTAAAAAATTTAAAATAATGCATTACGATCTTTTTCGAATTAAAAAGAAAAAAGAGCTTCAGAATTTAGGTTTATTTTTTGACGAAAAAAAAGAAGTTAAGATTATTGAATGGCCAATTTTATTAAAGACACCTAAATTATCTAAATTAGAAATCTATATGAATTTCACTAAAAATAGCAGTGAGAGAAAAATTAATTTCAAAGGCACTGGAAAATGGAAAAATTTTAAATGAACTATAGATTAAAAAAAATTTCAGGAGATGCTTCATTTAGAGAATTTTATAGATTAAAAAAAGGAAATAAAACATCTATTATAGTTAAAGCTGAAAAAGAAAAATTTAAAAATTTAATTACTTATATAACAATTAATAAGATACTTAGAAACAATGGAATTAATGCTCCTAAAACTTTAAGTAATCACTATAATTACAAAATTATAGAAATTTCTGATTTAGGAAACATTTCCTTTTATGACAAAATTTTTAAAAAAAAAAATAAAACAGAAGAATATAAAAATCTAATCCGATTAGTTTTAAAAATACAAAAAATTAAAATAAAAAAAAAATATAATTTTGGAAAATATAAAATTAAAATACCAATTTACAATATTCAAACTCTTCACAAAGAGTCTGATTTGTTTTTTGATTGGTATCTTAAATATTGTTCAAAAAATAAAAAACTTTATCGAATTAAAAAAATTTTTAAAAAGGAGCTTAATTCTATTTATAAAAAACTTTTTTTCAAAAATGACACGTTCGTTCATAGAGATTTTCATGCATCAAATATCATGATTAATAAAAAGGTATTAGGTTTAATTGATAGTCAGGACGCAATAATTGGAAACCCATTATACGATGTTGTGTCTTGTCTTGATGATGTAAGATTAAAACTTAAAAACAATCTACAGGATGATATGCTTAAATTTTATCATTTAAATTCAAAATTAAAAAAGGAAGACTTTCAACATCTAAAAAATGATTATGACATACTTTCAATTCAGAGAAATCTTAAAATCCTAGGAATATTTGTAAGACTTTATATAAGAGATAATAAATCTAATTATTTAAAATACCTACCTAATACTTGGAACTTAATTGAGAAACGATTACAAAATCCTATTTTTAAAAATTTAAATACCATTTTAAAAAAATATCTTAAAATTAAAAAACTGAGGAAAATTAATAGTTTATGAAAGTAAAGCATGCAATGATACTTGCTGCAGGTCTTGGGACACGAATGCGACCTCTTTCCATAAATACGCCAAAACCACTTCTTGAGATAGGCAAAAAAAATTTACTTCAAAGAGCAATAGACTTACTCGATAGCTACGGTATAAATCAAATTATTATTAATGTTCATCATTTAGCGGATCAAATAGAAAACTTTATTTCCAGTTATAACACTAGAGCAAAAATAATTATTTCAAATGAAAAAGAATTATTGCTAGATACAGGAGGTGGAGTAAAAAACGGAACAAAACTCTTTGAAAAAAAACCATTTTTCGTTATTAATCCCGATACACTTTGGGAAAACTATTATTTAAAAGAGATGGAATTATTAGAGCAAATCTATTTTAAAAATAAAAAACCTTGTTTACTGCTAGTTGATAAGAAATTATCATTAGACACATCTTTTAAAGGAGATTTTAATCTAAAAGAAAATTTAGTTTTAAAAGGTGTGACAAACGAATTCATTTTTACCGGGCTTCAGTTAATAGATAGAGAAGGTTTAAATTTAATTGATAAAAAGATTTTTTCAATGAATGAAGTTTGGGACAAATTGATTAAAACGAAAAAGCTTCTCGGTATAGAGAGTAAACAAAAATTTTATCACATTAACACTGAAGAAATGTATAAAAAAATTTCAAGTTTAATCAGAAAAGATTTTAGATGATATTTTTTGCTCTTGCTTTATCTAAGTAAAAGTATTTTTGAATATTTAAATTCTTATCAAATTCTATTATTAATGGGTTTCCAGTTGGAATTTCCAACTCATTAATTTTTTTATCTGAAATCTTAAATATAAATTTACAAAGTGCTCTTAAAGAATTTCCATGTGCTGAAATAAGGATATTTTTTCCTGTTAAAAGATTTTTTTTAATTTCTTTATCATAAAAAGGAACTACTCTTTCATAAGTATTTTTTAAAGATTCAGTAAATGGTGTCATACCTACTGGAATACTACTATTGAGCGGACTAAAATTTGATTGATATTTACTATTTTCAGGCATTGGCGGCGGAGATACATCCCATGATCTTCGATACTTTTTAAATTGCTCTTCTCCTAATTCTTTTTTAGTTTCCTCTTTGTTGAGACCAGTCAAAGATCCGTAATGTCTCTCATTTAATTGCCACGCGGTATTAAATTTAAGCTCAAGCTTATTTTTTTGAAGTATTGTGGTTAAAGTTCTAATAGCTCTTTTAAGATAAGAAGTATAAGAAATATCAATTTTTATGTTTAGTTTTCTTAATAACTCTCCTGATTTTTCTGCCTCTTTGACTCCTTTTTCTGAAAGATCTACATCGACCCAGCCCGTAAATCTATTTTCTGCATTCCATACACTTTGACCATGTCTAGTAAGTATTAATTTGCTCATATAAGAATTATATAGGATATTATGTACTATATTAATTCAATAATGAAAAATTATTTTTTTTTTATAATAGAATATATTTACTATTTTTCCCTATCTATTTTAACAATACTTTATCTTTTTCCAGGAAGTTTACTTGGGTATTTCATTTATGGTAATTTTGATCAACAACCAATTTTGATGCAAAATACTTTTGGAAGTTCTTTAAACCATTTTTTTGCATTCTTTTTTCTGTCAGTACAATCAGAAATTTTTAGATATAAAAAAAAATATTTTATTAATAGTTTAGTTTTTTTGCTTTGTATTTCGTTTTTTTATGAAATTTTACATTATTTTATTCCTAATAGAGCTTTTGAATTTTATGATTTATTAGGAAATATGATGGGAGTGGTAGTAGTTATTCTTTTAAGAAAGCTTTTAAAATGATTAGAGTATTTATAATTTTTATTTTATTTTTTCAGAATGCCTCTGCAGATGAGGTATATGGTAATCCAAAAATTATAGATGGAGATACAGTTCATATCAATTCTTATAAAATAAGACTGGAGGGAATAGATTCTCCCGAAATAAAACAAAAATGTAAAAAGGATTTTTTTACAATCTCTTTTATAATAAGTTATAAATTTTACAAAAAATATGACTGTGGTTTAGTTTCCAAAATTAAACTTAAAAAGAAAATAAGTAACAAAAAAATTAAATGTAAATTTGACTCAATAGATAGATATAAAAGATATTTGGCCACCTGTTATTTAGATAAAATTAATTTAAATAAATGGATGGTAAGAAACGGTTACGCTATCGCGTATAAAAAATATTCAAAAAAATATGTTCAGGATGAAAATTTTGCAAAAAAACAACGCTTAGGTTTGTGGAGGGGGCCATTTATAGAACCAGAAAAATGGAGAAAGCTTCGATGAATTCTAGTATAAATATAATGTGATTCATTTTCAAAAAAAATTTATTCTAATAATTTTTATCTTCATAACTTCGTGCTCCTCAATTCCAAAAAATACACAAAATAGTTGTGCTATTTTTGAAGAAAGGTATTTGTGGTACAAATATTCAAAGAGAACTTACGAGAAATGGGGTGTACCGATTCATATTCAATTAGCATTTATAAAAAAAGAAAGTGATTTTAATTGGCTTGCTAAACCTCCAAGAGAAAAATTATTTAAAATAATCCCTTTTAAAAGACCTTCTAGCTCTTTCGGTTACTCACAGGCTGTTAAAGGTACTTGGGAGCAGTATAAAAATGAAACGGATAATCCTCTTGCGACAAGAGCAAGATTCAAAGACTCAGTAGATTTTATTGGTTGGTACGTAAATAAAACAACTAAATTATTAAAAATTCCAAAAAAAGATGCTTACAGACAGTATTTAGCTTACTATAAAGGATGGGGTGATTATAAAAATTATTCTAAAGACAAAAAAGCAGTGATCTACGCCCGATCAGTAAAAGATATGTCTGACAAATATAGAAAACAGCTTACTTTATGCAAAAAAAACCTTGATAAAAATAAATATATTATTTTTTAAGTTGTTTTCTTAATTCTATTTCAATTGAGTCAATTCTTTTGGTATTTTTTCCAATTATGGAATATATGATTGGTATAACAAACAAAGTAAAAAAAGTAGAAAACAACATCCCACCAAATATCGTTATACCAACTGTTAGCCTACTAGCAGCACCTGGACCCGAACCGATAATCAATGGTAATACACCAAAAATTGTTGATAAACTTGTCATTAATATAGGTCTAAACCTAGTAGTTGCAGCTTCAATTATTGCATTCTCAATTTTGGTACCTTCTTTTCTTAATTGATTTGCAAACTCAACAATAAGAATTCCATTTTTTGCTGAAAGGCCGATTAAAATTATAAGAGCTATTTGACTGTATATATTTAAAGATGAACCAACTACCAATAATCCTAACAACCCTCCTAAAATAGCAAGAGGTACAGTCAGCATTATTGTTAATGGATGTCTCCAACTTTCAAATTGAGCACTCATAGCCAAATAGGCTGTTATTAAAGCTAAAATAAAAATTGTATAAAGCTCGTAATTAGTTTTTTTATATTCCTCGCTTTCCCCTTTGTATGCAATTCCTGCTCCTGGAGCCACTAAATCAACAGTATTAACTAAAAATTTTAATGCTTCATCTAAAGAGTAATCACCGACTAGTTTTGCTGAAATAGTAACAGCTTTTTGTCGATTAAATCTTGATAAAAAAGGAGATTTTCCCTCTTCTTCATAATCGACTAAATTTGCAATTGAAATAAGTTTATTATTGTTTTTAGATCTTACAAAAATTTTACTAATGCTATCAGGTTCTTGTCTATCTTTAATATCTCCTTGTAGGATAATAGAGTACTCCTTACCATCACGTGTAAATTTTGTTACTACTTTCGATCCAAAAATTGTTTCTATTGTTTTTCCGATATCAACTGTAGAGACTCCCAAATCCGCAGCCTTCTCTTGATCAATTTTAATATTTAATTGAGGCTTATTTAGATCGAAATCATCTTGAATAGCTGTTAATCCAGGATTTTTTCTCGCTTCCTGTTTTATGGCTTCTTTCCATTTGATTAATTCTTCATAAGTATTTCCCAACAGAACAAACTGCACTGGACTTTCTATACCCCCTGTCCTTATTCCTTGAGGCATTACAGGAAACGCAAGAACACCCGGCACTTTAGAAATTTTACCAAAGGACTCCCTCATTATTTTTACTCCGTGTCGGTCCCTTTTTGACCAATGTTCAAGAAGAACAATTATAAAACCACTATTTACTTGTTTAGCAGATTTCCCAAATCCAGGGACTCTCATTATTAATTTTCTGTATTCTCCTTTACCTACATCTGGAAGTAATAATTTTTCTATTTCTTCCGCTTTATTTTTAGTAAAGTTAAATCCTGATCCTTGAGGTGCTTTGATAATTACAAAAAAAGCGCCCCTATCTTCTGAAGCTATAAGTTCTTTTTTAGCAAAATTAAATAAGAATACAGTTAAAGAAAGTACTACAACTAGAAATGAAATAACTAATTTTTTTTTATTTATCCAATTTAATAGTGAAGTTTTATAAACATAAGATAAATTTTTAAGTGATCTTTCAAATTTTATTACCAAATTGTTTTTTTTCATGTTCTTTTTAAGAAATTTGCTCCCAAGCATTGGACTTAGAGAAAGAGCTACAAAACTTGAAATTACTACTGCAGACGCAAGAGTTATCGCAGTTTGAGTAAACAAAACTCCAGTAACACCTTTTATAAATATAAGCGGAATAAAAACTGCCACTAAAACTACAGTGGTAGCTATAATAGCAAACGAAACTTGCTTCGCACCTTTATAAGCAGCTACTAATGGACTTTCTCCCATTTCTATTCTTCTCACAATATTCTCGAGCATAACTATAGCATCATCAACCACAATACCGATTGCTAGGACCAAAGCCATCAATGTAAAAAGATTTATTGAGAAACCGAAAAAATATATAGATAAAAAAGTTGAGATTAATGATACCGGAAGAGCTATTATTGGGATTATGAGCGCCCTTATATTCCCAAGAAAAAAGTAAATAATTAAAGTGACTAAAATTAATGCTATTATTAATGTCTTATAAACTTCTTTAATTGCACTTTTTATATAATTACTTCTGTCAAAGGATACTTCAAGTTTAGTATTTGGAGGAAGAGTAGGCTTGATTTCCTCCAATGTTTTTTTAATTCCATTAGCTACTTCAATTGTATTAGCATCAGATTGCTGATAAATCCCTATTCCGACAACTTGTTTTCCATTTCCTTTAAATAATGTTCTTGTAGACTCTGCGCCAAGTTCAATTTTAGATACATCACTCAAGGTTATAATTGAACCATCTCTAGATCTTTTAAGCGGTAGTTTTTTATAATTTTCTAAATTTTGATAGGCTTTATCTAATTTTATTGTTAAGTCAACATCCTTTGACTCAATACGACCTGCAGGAAATTCAACATTTTCTTTAAGTAGAGAACTTTCAATTTCTTCTGTTGTAATATCTCTAGCTGCCATCGCAACTGGATCAAGCCAAACTCTTAAAGAAATTTCTCTTTCCCCACCCAATCTTACTCTACCGACACCTTTAACAGTGGAAAATCTATCTGTAAGATATCTATCTGCGTAATCCGTTAACTCTAGATCAGATAAATTCTCTGAACTAAATGACAGCCACATCGTTGTTCTCATCCCTGCACTTTGCTTAAAAATTTCAGGGGGGCTCGCTTCATCGGGTAAATTGTCCAACACCCTTGAGACCGAACTTCTTACATCATTAGCAACATCATCTAAATCAAGACCAGTGTCAAAAGTTAATGTTATTCTTGAACTTTCATCTTCACTAAAAGAATCAATGGTTTCAAGCCCTGGGGTTCCTCCAACAAAATCCTCAATTTTTTGGGTAATTTGAGTATCCACAACTTCTGCCGAGGCCCCCCTGTATTCAGTTTGAATTGTAATTACTGGTGGTTGTACGTCGGGTAATTCATCCGTTGGAATTTCTTGAAAAGTGACTAAACCAAAAATCACTAAGACTAAGCTCATCACGGATGCAACAACTGGTCTCTTAATTGATATATCTGTTAAAAACATTTTTAAATTAATCTAAAATTTTTATAACCTTGACTTTTGACTTATCCCTTACTTTTGAAATTCCTTCAACGATCACTTTATCACCTAAATCAATCCCAGATAAAACTGAAACTTTACCAAAGTTTCTTTTTCCTAAGACTACATCTCTCTTTTCTGCAATTTCTCCTCTTACAATATAAACAAAAGCTTTTTTACCTTGAATAGTGACCGCGCTTTCAGGCACCCCAATTTGATTAATCTCATCATAAATAATTTTGACTGTCATAAGTTGACCTGGAATAATCTTATAATTAGCATTATTAACTACAACTCTGGCCAAAATCGATCTGGTTGAAGGATCGATCCTTGAACTTAAAGACTCTATTTTGCCCTTGAATATTTTTTTTAATGTATTTGAGGAAATTTCTGCTTTAAGTCCTTTTTTTAAAATACCAACGTAACTTTCAGGTACTTTTATATCTATAATAATTTTTTTTAGATCATCTAAAGTAATAATTAAACTTTCAGAACCTAGTACTCCCTGAGCAATTTCTCTTTTACCAAGCTTTCCTGAAAAATCAGCAATGATTTTTTCATTATCTTTTAAAGCAGCAATTATTTCTCCCTTTTTAACAAAACGTCCATCAATATTAAAATTACCAACTATATCTTCTTTTTTAATTCTATAAGTTTTTGAACTTTGAGCTAAAGCTGTTCCAAATGTTTCTACACTTTTGTAAAATAATGACTTTTCTGCAGTTTTAATAATTATACCTGGCGCAGGTCTTACGCTGAATTTTTTTTGAAAGTGTAAACCAATAAAATGTCTAGCAGTAATTACCGCAAATACTGCAAGTAAAAATACTATTAAGAAAGATTTAATCTTAGTTGATGTTTTCATAATTATTCTCGACCATAATC
>MDSZ01001349.1_pt1 | contig 14491 bp, 13 predicted proteins | sample 811201 | NCBI WGS metagenome assembly MDSZ01 (sample SAMN05326647, study PRJNA326480) | marine metagenome | isolation source: seawater | place: Indian Ocean: North | collected 2010
TCGAGTATTAAGAGGATTATCTTTTATTGAAATGCTCATGGATGGGAATGCTTCTGGAAGTCCCCATACTGTGAAGTTTAATTTGTCACCAGTAGCTATCACATAATCTCTAAAATCAGAGTTATGGGACATTACATTATCCTCAGTGATCTCAATAATGTTTAACTGCTTTGAATTTACAGGTGCTGAAATTCCAGGGCTTTTACAAGATGGCAAAATAGCTATGATCAATAAAAAAATAGAAATTTTTGTTATGATAAATTTGTTCATTTATAGTTTTTTCTTAGGTTGGTAATATACATTATATAAAAATTTATTAATAGAATATTTAAATTTTGTTTTTAATTGATTCAGCAAATATTTTTACGCATTTATCTATATCTTCCATCACTAAATCATATTTATCATCATTAAATAAATAAGGATCTGAAAGATTAGTTTCAGGGACATTTTCATTTAGAAGATAAACTTTATTTCTAAAATCTGGAAATTGTTTATTTAATTCTAAAAAAATACCGTAATCCAATGCAATCACAAAATCGTTAGTCATAAAATGTTCATGTGTAATTGCTTTAGGTATATGAATAAATGCCTTGGTATTATTTTTTTCTAGGTATTTTCTAGACCGAGAATCCATGTCTGCTTTTAAAATTGGGTTTAACCCTGCTGATGTTATATTTACAAGATCATTTTTTAAATATTTTCTTAATAAAGCTTCTGCAACAGGACTTCTGCAATAATTGGCCATACAAATAAAACAAATACCTTTCATTTTATTTTTAGCGCCTTTTCAAGATTCTCAATCGCATTCTTACCCATTGCATGAACACCTTCATAGGTCATACTTCCAAGATGTGATGTGGCATAAAAATTATCAAGTGTTAATAGGTTGCTTTTAAATGCTGGTTCATTCCTAAAGACATCTAGTGCAGCAAATGCATTATTATTGTTTTTTAAGAAACTATATAAATCCTCCTCATTAACAATACCTCCACGTGAGGTATTTATTAAGATGGCATCTTTTTTCAATTTAGCTAAAGTACTTGAATTAAACATATTCTCAGTAGAATTATTTAAGGGTAAGTGAATAGAAATGATATTTGAATGGCTTAGTAATTCGTTAAAACTAACTTGTCTTACATTTGAATCATTAATTTGAATATTGTCATATACTAAAACCTGACAATCGAATGGCTTCAGCATTTTCATTAAACTTTTACCAATATTTCCATACCCTACGATTCCAACTGTCTTGCCATAAAGCTCTTTACCCTTTTCTTGCGACCAAGTTCCGGATTTAATTTTATCTAGACTTAGATGAATTTTCCTTAGAGATATTAAGAATAATAGAAGTGCAAGTTCAGCAACAGACTGTTTGTTTACCCCCTCTTTAAATCCCAACATCACCTTATGTTTCTTTAATGCGTTCAGGTCTATGTTATTTAAGCCAACCCCATATTTACTTATGACTTTGAGTTTTGGCAGCTGAGTTAACAGCTCATCAGTTATGTTTTCTATGCCAATTATTGCTTTATCTGCAGACAAAAGAAAATCTCTTAATTTATCACCTTCAAGAGTTTTACCTGTTTCATTAATAACTACTTTCTCATATTTTAATTTAAGGCGATCAATTAAATCATCATTATTTGATAAGGATCTTGATGCTACTGCAACTGTTAGTTTTTGTTTATTCATTCATGTTTAGAATATCATTTTTATGAACTGAAATTAGTTCTGAAACTGACATTATAATTGCCTTTCTTCTTTTAGAATTTGATCAAGGTCTATTTTTTGAATTATGTGTAATTTTGATCCATTTGTCGAGTTGTAGACCTCTACGCCAAATTCTGAAATATTATCTTTAACCGACTCATAGCCTTTTTCCTGTAGATTTAGATTAGGCATATTCCATTTTTCACCAGGTTTTCGATATAACTTCGAGAAATGATTTACCTCGCCTTCAGAAATTATTTCCTTACTAGAATCTAAATTCTTTTTTGGAATAGAAAAACTAAAATCTACACCAAGTAAGACGATTCTTTTTGCACCCAAAAAAATTGCCAGTTGTATTTGTGTATAAACTACTGATCCTCCCCAAAAAATACCACTAAATACATCATTAGAAAACTTTGGTTTATCAGGATAATAGTGATGGCCATGATAATTAAAATATATTGCATTATTAACTTTCCCAATATGAAAGATAGAGTGAATTGGAAATAGCTTTAATGATGAATTGTATTCATTTATTTCTGAAATATTGTTTTTTAAAACCAAGTCATCTTCAACGGTATAATAGTTTGGCCTCCAGTCAGTAATGCCGAACATAAGGTAAATCTTATTTGATGCAAGGCAAGTCTTGCCTTTTATTTTTGATAAAATTTCTGGAGTAAGGCTAGGGCCATTCCCAATAATAAAAATTGTTTCGCCTTTATGCTTATTCTTTAGGGATCTTAATTTTGTGTTATTTTTATTATCAATTCCTAAAGCATTACTCATAAAGAACTGGAATTTATATATTGGTAAAAATATCAAACGAAGAAAAATTATATTCGGTATCCTAAATATATTTTCCCTAAAATATTTAAAAGAAAGGATTCTTTTTGCTAGATATACTAATGATCTCACTATAACTTATTCTCTTTAATCTGATCAGTGCAAATGCTTATGTTATCGACATAATAGAGCTGTAAATCTATTGGTAATCCAAGTAAGATTATTTTTTTTGCTTCAATTAAGTCTTGCATATATCAATTTTAAAAAATATCTACATCTTTTCAGAGATAGTCTTTTAGGGTTTTGTTTGTAAATTTTAACCTTGATAATTTTGATACTGCTTTAGTAACATTAACTGTATGTCTAAATCTTTTTAATATTGGAATTTCAAGATTATCCTCAGGCAAATTTTTTACAAAATCCCATGGATGGCAATAGAAGATATTTTGTTCTGTTTTTGTTTTGGAAAGTAAAAACTTTTGTAAAGAAATCGGAAATAGCCTAAACCAACCCCCTCCTGTGCAAACAATATTAAGATTACCTATCTCAAGTGTTGGAAGGCAAAAATCAAAAATACCCTCTGTTGAAAATGTATTCTTTTCATATCTATCATGTAGCGTAGATTTAATAGACATTGATGTATATTTATATCCAGCAGCAATAAGAGCATCTGATAGAAAATCATTCTGGCTAAAACATGGGGAACGGTAACCAATAACCTCAGTACCAGATATATCTTCCAGAATCCTTTTTGATAAAGCTAAATCATCAAAAGTTTCTTTTTCATTTAATTTTGTTAAGAGGGTATGATCCATACCATGTGAACAAATTTCATGGTCTGATTTAGCAATTTTCTTTACTAGATCTTTATGTTTGGCTGCAATTTCTCCAAGAATAAAAAACGTCCCTCTATAATTATTCTCTTCAAGAAATTGCAAAATGATCTCCAGACCTTCAATTGTAGTAAATTCGTGTTTTTTTGCTTCTTTTCCAACATAAGGCCTTACATTTTCAGCATGTATCCATTCTTCAACATCAACAGTAAAAACTAAATCTTTCATTTATATGAGCTTATAATTTTTCTTGAATCTAACAATGTCCTCTTTATTAGGAAATTTTTTTAATTGTAATCCTTCATTATTCTGAATAGAATTTATTTTGTTTTGAGGATTGTTAATCCAGTTATAAAAGATATCAGCGGAAATTTTTTTTGCAACAACACTTGTATCAAATAATGTTTTATGAACATTAATTTTTTGCTCAATAAGAATTTTTCCAGTATCAATTTCCTTATCTAAATTATGCAATGTAACAGTTATGTATTTATTTCCATCTAAAATTTGCCAAAAAATTGGCATCATCCCTGCATAATTTGGTAGTCTTCCACAATGAATGTTTAAAAGTTCGAAATTATCTTTATAACGTTCAATTGGTAGTCTTGAAGGAGCTGATAAAGAGAGAATAACTCCGCCATTGCCAAAATCATCTAGAATTTTATCTATTTCATCAGAACAACTTACATTATAGGTTCTAATGCAATTTTTTAGTTTGAAGCTTAATTTATTAAAGATTCCTAAAAAAATTAATTTTATTATGCCGAAGCCATATAAATCATGAGCTCTCTTCAGGCCCCAAAAAAAACCTTTGTTAAAATTTGGCATATTGATAACAGAAAACGAAAGATTATATTTATCAAATTGTCTTAAAAATGCGCTTGTGAAAAAAGGATCTATTTGAGTAATTATGATAATGTTTTTCATTGCTTTTTTCGCGTACAGTAATAGAGGAATTTTATAACTTTTTCAGGCAAGAGTCTCAATGGTGTCCTAATAATCATATTAGATAAGAAATTTATAAATGTAATTAACTTTTCTTTATAAAAGACATTATGAGCATTAAATTCATTTTTAATGTAATTAAGACCAGATCTTCTTTTGTAGAATGAGTTTCCTACTCTTACATAGCATAAATTTTCTTGTAAATTCTCAATTTTATAGCCTTTTTTTCTGAGCCTAAGCCATAAATACCAATCTTCAAATCCCTCTAGTTTCTTGTAATTTCCTGCTGAAACTATATCGTTTTTTAAAAACATAACTGATGAATGGTGTACTGGATTATTAAGAGAAAAATTACCATTAATTTTAAAACCTTTTCTTATAATATTTAAGTCGTTTATACTTTCGTTAAATTCAATGACGTACGTTCCGAGTACACTTAAATCAGGATTTTGTTTAAAGTATTTTATTTGGTTCTCAAACCTTTTTTTGTCATAGATATCATCAGAATCTGCTCTAGCTATAATATTATATGTACAAAAACTTAGACCATATTTTAAAGCACCTGACAAATTATCTTTTCCAGAGTATAAAACCTCTTTAATATTGAGATTATCTCTATATTTATAAATTACTTTTGCTAATTTATTATTTATTTCTCCATCTTTTACTATTACAACTTCATTAGGAATAACAGTTTGATTTAAAATGCTATTTAAACAACTATTGAAATATTCTGGTTTTTCTAAATCATAAACAGGAAGCAATACTGAGAATTTAAAGTTATTTTTCATTGCTCAAAAAAGATTTTGTTTTTGTTTTTTGTTTTTGATACAAATCAATTGTGTGGTGAAATGCATTAAGCCTAAAATCCATTGTTGGAGATCCAATTATTGTCATATTTGTTTTTTCAAGATTTTCAATTTTACCCTCTATGATTATATGTTGAGCATCAATAGATTTGGTAGCATCACTCTTTACAAAAGAGTTGAACTCTTTTACAAAATCCCTAACATCAAATAGCTCTTTAATTGTAAATCTTGATCTCTTATACGAAACTATTTTATTAGCAGCAATCTTAAGCTTGATACATCCTCTGTTAACTCTTTGAACAAATATTGAAGAATTTTTTGTTTTAAAAGCAAAACCAAATTTATTAAATAATGCCTCATTTAATCGTTCAAAATCTAACTTTAATAAGACTTTAAATAAAATTTTACTTTTGGTATTAGAAGTAAAAAAAGAACCACTATTTAAAGCTTTCGATAGATTTTTATACCCAGGTCTAAAATCTAGCATTATATTATTCTTATCTGTAAGAACTGGGCCTCTAAATATTAAAGGGCCAAATGAATAAATATATCCATTCAATATTGCTTCTGTGATATCCACTTGGCCTAAGAAGTAAATTTCATGATCTGTGCCAGTCCACTCACATTCACAATTGGAAAGAATACGAACGTTCTCAATGGGGCCTGCAGCAAGAACAATTTTTTCTGGCTCTAAAACATAATTATCAGAATTAATCTGATAATTATTCCTATCTTTTAAATTGATAGAGTCAACTTTTCTGAAAATCTTTTTGTTAGTTGGAACATAAAAATTTTGATTTAAAAATGGTACGTTTTTAAAATATTTTTCACCTTTTTGAATTACTTTAACTGAATGCCAAAGATCTCTGAGGCCTTTGGGTGTTTTTCCAACATATGATTCTTGAAAACCATTATTTCTTAAAATTTTGTTTTCTTCATTACTTGTTAAAACAAAATCGATGTTATTAAAGTTATCCTTATAAACTCGATTTCCTAAAGCACCATTTCCCACAAGCCAATTACCATTAAATGCTTTTAGAGAGTCTCTGTTGTAGCCATATGGGTAGATTCGTAGTAACTTCTTTATGCTTGAAATGATTAGATAAAAAAAATCGATATCCTCAAGCGTATCTAGTATGTTTTTTTTATACTGTCCATCCTTTCTTTTTAAGTCATATAGATTTTCAACTTTTTTAAAATTGTCTTGATTGATGAAATTAATTAACTTTTGAATAGTTGTCTTTGGATATCTCAAACCTGAGGGAACCCAGTCATCATCAAAAATTCCTAAACGAACAACTTTTCCACCATTTTTTAAAATAAAATTTTCGTACATTTCTTTAGTTTTTGGATATAGGAAAGGTTGTTTCCTAAAAAAATTTGCCAACACAGCAGTGGTGCTTATGAAAATAACTTTTTTTATGGGGAATTTTTTTAAAAAATTAATATATTCTTCACTTTTTGGGGAATGGCTAAATATAAAAATTTTGCTGTATTTGCTTAATTGACAATTATCAACCTCTTTATGTGAGATACAACAAAAATTATTAATACTGCCTAATAATCGAACTATTTTTGAATTTTTCCCAATTATTAGTTTCATTATTTTACGTTAGTGGTCCTTCAGCTGGGCTTACATAAAATTTTCTGCTGTATACATATCCCGCTATAATGTTTAAAAGAAATAAGACCTCAAATGTTCCAGTGATTGTAAAGACTCCCAAATTTATAATATAAGCAAGGATTAGTTTGGATTTATAAAAAATCTTTCCTAATTGATAAAAGTATAATAGCAGTAATAAGAGTCCAAAAATTCCAAATTCATAAAAAAACATTAGATATAAATTATCGACAAAATAATATGGATTATCAGATGTAGTATAAGGACCATAGCCAAAGAATACTGTGAAATAGTCAGCAGTCGTAAAGGATGTATACAAGAAACTATATTGCTCAATTCTTAAATCAGTGGAAGCATCAATTGTAAATAATTGGAGAATGCTCTGCAGTGAAAAGAAGACAATCAGCGCTATGAACAAAAAACTAAAAAAAACCAAAATATTCTTTTGTTTAAATCTATTTAAAAAGAAGTAAATGAAAATCAATACTCCCAAAACAATCATGGATCTAGTGTAGGTTGCAAGTAACATAAACATGAGAATTGCGAATATTGTGTAAATGATTGCCCTTCTTTTTCTTGTTAAGAAAAACATAAAAATAATAATATAAGTGCATAACACCTGAGCAAATGCATAAGAGGATTTAAAAATAGAGGTTGCTCTAATGTTTTCAAATCTCATTGATAAATCTGAAAGCCTATCAGCTGCATTACTTTCAGAAGTAATAAAGCCAGAAAGTACTTTTTGACCAGTTAACTGTTCTAATATGAAAAAAAAGAAAATTATAAAAAAACCCGTCACTAAAAAGTTAAAAAAATTATTATCTGAAAGATATTTGAAATAAAGACTTGAAACTAAGAAACCTGCTACTCCCATTTCAAAGAAATATAGACTATATGTTATGCCAGTAAAAGATCCTGTTACCAAGACACTTGAGATGGCAAGATAAAGACAAAATAATAGAGCGTAAAGCAAAAACTTACTTTGTGGTATAGCTTTTAATCTAAAGAATAATAATGGCAAAAGAAAAATAAATAAAAGTCTTAAAGGAGATAGGTTGATACCTACATTAATACCAATATAAGTTGGTAAAAAAAGGCCAGTAGTTAGAAATCCATAAAAAAGTAACTTTTCGGGTAGATGCAGAGTTCTTTTTTTATATTGAGTAGAATCCTGCATCCTGTAATTATAATTAATTCATGTTGCTATTTAAATGAAGGATAGAAATAAAGCATTAAAGCTTAAAAGAGCTATTAAGAGGGTAATGGGCTGATATATTTGTTTTTGTATAAAGGGTAAGTGAATAACTTTAGGTATAAAAACCTTGCTTAACAGCAACGATATAAAAAATTGTGAAAATGACGCTGCTATAAAAACGTAATAGTTATTGTAAAAAATAAATATAACTGAAAAAATGAGGAAGTTTATTAGTGCTGCTAATGCAAAATAATGCTCAACAACATAATCAAAAAAATTAGTCACACTTGAATACTGGCTAACCCACCTATTTAAAAAAGCAATTATAGATAAAGAAGCAATAAGATAAGAATCAAAATTAGAGTATCCGAAATATGAAAAGAATGGTGTAAAGTGAAAAATTGAGGCCAAAACAAAATAACTGATAATTAAAATTAATAAAGAGTAAAAATTCATCAACGAATAATTTTGAGCAAAATATATTTTATTTTTGTTGAAAGCCAATCTCACAAAGAAATTGTTAAGAGCTAAAGCCATAGATTGGGAAAACCCTTCTAAGAGGCTAAATATATTTTTTATTATCATGTATGTATTTGCAATCCTTAGATCTATGAAATTAGATAATAAAAAATTAGGGGCATTATCTATTATCAAAGCAGTAGAACTTGCGCTTCCTGACTTAAGAGAAATTACTATTACTCTCTTTACTAAATTAATATTAAGCGTAATTTCTTCTTTTATTTTCGTAATTTTATTTTCTGAAAATAATTTGAAAATTACATGCGAAATCAAACCACAGAACCCGTTATAAGAAAAAAAGAAAACACAAAAAAAGAATAAGTTGAAATTATCTTTTATTGAATACGCAGATAAAACTATAGAGAAAAGAAAGGAAATGATTGAGGTGATATAGTTATACCTGATTAGGCCTAGAGATTCATTTGCTACAAAAGATCCAAAAAAAGCGTATCTTGCCAAAATACCAAAACTGATTATTAAAAATAAGTAATTATTTTTTGCAGTATCTTCAAAAATTTGATCGAAATCTACAAACAAGATTTTTAGACTTAAAAAGAATAATAAAAAAATTAGCAGAGAGTAAATTCTATAAAACAGATTTATGCTGAATAAGGCGCGAACATAGCTGGATTCTATTGTAAGAACTTCTGGAATGTATTCGCTTTTAAAACCTTTTTCATTATTTTTTAGATTAGAATCTAGAAAGCCCAGGAATCTTACTGATGTACGCTGCATGCCAAAATGAAAGATTTGGGAAAGATTTACAGCTGAAAATAAAAGAAGTAAGAAATTTTTAGTAAGCTCAGATTCAAGCGTTGAAAGTATTATTAAGAAATATAGAGAATAAAGAGCTTTAACGAAAAAATTTGCATAACTTAAGATGGAATCAAAAATATTCCTTTTACTTTCTAAAATCATTTAATTTGTTTGCCAAGTACATCACACAATATCTCAGCCAGATGTAGCAAATACAAAAAGTGCTTAACTTTTTAATTTTTTTTGCATCAGCGAGAATTCTACTAAGATTTTTACCATAATTATCAATGCTAATTCTAGCCATGATTTTGTTCCTTTCATTAATTGGATCAAATGACTCAATAAATCCAGTATATTTTTCTTCAATTTCATCAATATTGTTTATATAAAGTGCAGAGTCTTTAATGGTTTCCTTAAAGACTTCTAATGGAAACACTATTGATGGAGTTCCCACATACAAGCCTTCGATAGGTGGATATCCATACCCCTCAAAACTTGTTAAAAAAATTTGAGATTCACATTTTGCAAGATATTCAAATTTCACTTGATCTGAAACTCCAGACAAATGATTTATGGTAATATTCCATTTCTTTGCGTTTTCTTTAAACCTGTCCAGTATCATACTCGGGATATTTCCAAAAAATGTAAAAGTGTAATTTTCAAAATTCTTACTAAATAAATGAATCAACTTTTCGCCACCCTTATGACGCTGATGTTTACCAAAACGTGAAATTATAAATATGTTTTTTTCTTTATGAACCGTGGGGGGAAATGTTGCTAATTTTTCATTGATTGGAGGATAAGCATAGTGATGAATAATTTTTTTTGGATAAAATGTTTTTGAAAACTTAATGCCTGTTCTAGTCATAGTTATGATTGCAGATGAAAAATTTGAAAGAAATAACCAACCAGACCAAAAAAAGGAAGATTTTTTAATGCTAGAGGAAGAGTTAAACCAATTTGGTGTTTCAAATGAATGTAATATTAAACTTGAATTGTTTCTGTTAGAAATAAGTACTGCTTTTTCATAAATACTGGAAAATGGATTTAGATCAGGAAAAACAATTACAGAATCATAATGCTCACATGGAAAATCAAAATTATTTAAGTTTAAATTGAATCTAATTTTTCTTAATTCTTTGTAATCTTTGAAATCACTTAGAAATATTGGCTTCCTATTAGTTAATATTGTGACTTTATGCCCTTTGCTAACAAGAGATAAGGCAAAGATTAGTGCATTATACCTCCCACCACTGTAACTACTTCCATTCCTCATTATTATGAGATAGCTAGACATGTTAATTATCTCTTATGCTTAAGATCTTCTTGCATAAATCAAAATCTTCCGCGTGACTAATTTTAAAAGATTCTAATTTTGGTATCTTATAAAGGATTCTATTTTCTCCCAAGGCCGCAAAACCCAATTTGTCATATCTTTTCTTAAATTTAACAGCATCATAAATTGTTACACCCCAGTTTAATATTTTTACTGTACTATTATTCTGACTTGGCTGAAGCTTTTCATTCACTGAAATGTTTATTGGCTTTTCATCACAAAAAGCTTGCATTCCAGTCTCTTCACAACTTATCAAAGTATCTGCATCGTGCTCTAAGAAATGCTTATAGGCATCTCTTATTGTGTCCGTGCTTATGAGAGGACAGGTTGGAAATATGGTAATAAGAATTTGTGGTGATGTATTTCTTATAAAATCATATGTAAAATCATCACTTTGGACCTGATCTGAAGCGAGTTCTTGATCTCTGTTATATATGTTTATTCCTTTGTAGTTATTTTTAACAAAATCTTTAATTTGTTCGTCATCTGTATTAACGAATATATTCTTTGTGATATTTGATCTAATTGAGGACTCTATTGCATACGCTATAAGAGGCTTACCATTTAACTCTCTAAAGTTTTTACCCTTTACCCTTTTGCTGCCAGCTCTAGCCGGTATTTGAATAAATACTTTTTCACTGTCCATTTCTTTTATAAATTTCCTCCACTAAATTTAAAACTTGCATAGCATCTTTAATGTTTCCATTTATTGGAGTTTTCTTATTTTTTATACATTCTAAGAATTCATTTAATTCAGATTCCCAAGATATATCATTATCAAAAATTAGAGTTTTTTCATTTAGTTTGCCCATTGCAATGTTTGTATTTTCTGATTTTTTTGCCGTAATTAACTTTTCTGGTGCATAACTCATAGTTTGCGATAAGATCCCATCTAATATGATGTAACCATTTTCATAAAACAGCTCCAACAAAAACTTATGACTCCAGTGTGTTGCACTAGAATGTAATGTAAAAATGGAATTTTGTTCATTAGTAAACATCGCAAATACATTGTCTTCACATTCAATATCCCAATGCAAATTACTCATTTGAGATTTCAATAATTTCATTTCTGAACCACTTAGATAAAGCATTAGGTCAAGCATATGAATTCCTTGATCAAGGAGTATTCCTCCTCCAGATATTTTTTTATAATTTCTCCAATTATCTCGATAGTCTATTGACCCAGCTTTTCCATATATTCCTCTAGAGAATAGAAGTTTTCCATAAGTGCCTTTATCAATTTTTGATTTTGCTTCCATTACAGAGTGATGATACCTGTGGTTAAAACCATACTTTAGTACAATCTGTTTTTTTTTGTTTAAAGCATTTTGAACCCCTTTTAACTCATCAACTGTCCTTGCAGGTGGCTTTTCACAAAAAACATGTATATTTTTATTAATAGCTTTTTTGGTAAATTCGGCTAAAGAATCATTAAATGTTGAAATTACAACTGCATCAACATTATTTAGAAGCTCATCTATAGATTTAAAATAGTTGTAAGAAGAGTTGCTTTGATGGTCAATATTTTTTTCAAATATCCCAACAATTTGACAATCTTTTCTTTTAGCAAGAATATCATGCCTGATTTTACCTATCTTCCCAAATCCAGCAATTCCAATTCTAATGCTCAATTTAATCTTTGATATTTGCCTGAAACCAATGGGCCAAAATGTGATTTACTGAAAGATGAGCATCTTCAACTATCCCATATTCAGAATTGTGTGTTTTAAAATGAACAGTGTGATCAGCCTTATTCAATAAAACCCCACCATCAAAACCTAATAAAGCAATAACTTCTCCGCCTTGCTCCTGCACCCAATCACTGCATTCAACTAAGTTTGGTGAATTACCGCTTGCAGAAATAACTAAAAGCAAATCACCTTTTCTATAATGAAGTTTAAGTTGTTCTAGAAAAATATACCTATAATCTGAATCATTTGATATTGCTGTAATTGATGCAACATTATCTGTTAGAGGATGAAATCGAAATGGTTTATTAGTTCCGGTTTTTTTTAGAATATCAAATCCAAGATCATTTCCCATAGATGAAGCTGTGGTAGCAGAGCCTCCATTGCCTGCTGTAAAAATGGTGGCATCATTCTCTCTTGCTTCAATTAACTTTTCTACCAGAATATTAATTTCATCAGGTTCTAATTCATTAAAAATTTCTGAAAGCCTAGAAGCATATTTTTTTGCAAAATCAAATGGTGTTGCAGAATTTAAGGCATAGTCATGTGTAGTCATAATTGATCAATCATCCTTAGATTCATAGCTATAATATTTATAGTTAGAATAGTATTTATATGCATAGTAATCATATCCATAGTAACCTGAGGGTTTTTCAAATGCATTATAAATATAGTAATTAATGTCTTTATTTATTACAGAAAAATCATTTAGCATTTGTTTTATATCTCTCATCATTGAGAAATTGTGCCTGATAACAGGAATCAATAAATCTGCATATTTTGCTAGATACATTGAGTCAGATAATGACAATATTGGCGGTGTATCAAATACAATAATATCGAAGTCTTTTTTGAATTGTTCAAGCTGTCTCTTAAATTCAGGAGATTCAAAAATACGAAGTGCATCTTTTGATTGGTTTCTTGCTCTTGGAATTACCACTAGATTTTCATTAATCCTGAAATCATCATATGAAAATTGATCTGATAGTATTTCATTAGGTTCTAGTTTTCTGACATTAAACTCTTTATTAATATCGCCCCTCTTATAATCTAAATCTATCAAAAGAGTTTTTTTATCTCTATTGGAGAATGTTTTTGCAATCTGCATTGATGTAAACGATTTTCCCACCTTAGGAGTAGCTCCTGTAATGAGAACTATTGGCGCGATTCCATTATCTTTTTCTTCAAGTGATAATAAAATGTTTGTTGCTAATGAATTCACATCTTCTTGTTCTGATTCACTAAGATCCAAAGTGTCATCATAATGATTTAAAAGACCAAGGACTTGCAAATGTGGAAATTCACTAGTCATATCTGAAGGCAGTCTAACGGGAGAAAAATAAAATTGCCTTATTAAAGCATAAAAAACACTCACAACTGTTGCAAAGAAGAGTGTAAGTAATAATGAGACAAGCCCATTCGGACTTATTTTTTCTTCAACATATGCTTCATCAATAACACGGACGTTTCCAATTGTTGATGCCTCCATTAGGGCATATTCCATCTTGCTGACAAGGAGTGATTCATATAAGGATTGGCTGATATCAAGATTTCGCCTTAAATTTACATACTCTTTTTGCAAATCTGGCAATTCTTTTATTTTTAACTCAAGCTGCTCTTCTTGACGTCTTAATTCATCTGATTGTCGTGAAATTTTCTCTAAAAGAGGATTTCCTGACTGATAAACTGATCTTGCCTGTACTAGTTCAACCTCATTTGCTGCTATTTGCTCTCTCAAAAGGCTTAGTTGATCAACTATAGCAAGCACTTCTAGCTCAATATCAACTGAAATATTTTTATTCTGAAAAGAATTAAATAAGTCTTGGTTAGCCTTCAATTCATTTTCAATTTGTGACAATTGCTGCTCAATGTAATCTAGAGATAGCTTTGCTTCTTGAACGCTGAATTTAATTGATTGATTAAAAAATACATCATTAGCTTTATTGATAAGTTCTTTTGCAAATTTAGTATTTTCAGACCTATAGCTTATTTCAAGCAATGTTCCCTGAGTGAGCAAATATCTATTTGTTAAAAGCTTCCTTATATTAAGCTTTCTATCAACTGCTTTTTTAATAGCTTCATCCAATGAGTAAAATGTAATCTTATAGTCTTTATTAATGTTTTCTGGTTTTGAAATATTAAAAACTGATTCATTTAAAACAGAGTCTTTTGACCAATATCCCTTGAGGGTAAAGTTTTCATTGCTCTGATTAGTTAACGTATATCCATCTTCAGAGGGATTTAAAAAAAATATCTCTCTTAATTTATTTGGTTCTAATTTGTACTGAAA
>MDSZ01049334.1_pt1 | contig 14491 bp, 14 predicted proteins | sample 811201 | NCBI WGS metagenome assembly MDSZ01 (sample SAMN05326647, study PRJNA326480) | marine metagenome | isolation source: seawater | place: Indian Ocean: North | collected 2010
AAACACCCGATCCCATCCCGAACTCGACCGTGAAAGCTGTTAGCGCCGATGGTACTTTGTCTTAAGGCATGGAAGAGTAGGTCGTTGCCAGGATTATTTCCTTTAATTAATTTTTTATTTCAAATAAATAATATTAATGTTTTCAATAGTAATACCTATTTATAATGAATCAGAAAACATATTAAACCTTCTAGATGAAATATATGTTAATCTTAAAAAATTTAATAACTATGAAATTATTTTAGTAAATGATTGTAGTACTGACAATACCTTAGATGTTATTAAAAATATAAGTGATCAAAAAATAAAATTAGTAAACAATATTAAAAACTATGGTCAAAGTTATTCTATCCATAGAGGTATAAAATTATCTTTTTACAATATAATAATTACTATTGATGGAGATGGCCAAAACGATCCAGCTGATATTCCAAAACTTTTAGAAATATATTTATCTAAAAAAGATATTGAATTAGTTGGCGGTTTGAGATTAAAAAGAAGAGATACTATAATTAAAATCATATCTTCAAAAATTGCTAATAATATAAGATCATTTATATTGAATGATGATTGTAAAGATACTGGATGTTCTTTAAAAATATTTAATAGAAAAATATTTTTAGATTTTCCTTATTTTGACGGTATTCACAGATTTTTACCTGCTTTATTTAAAGGCTATGGATATAAAACGTTGTTTATTAGTGTGAGTCATAGAAAAAGAAAATATGGTTTTTCTAAATACGGTACTATTAAACGGCTTTTTAAAGGATTAAGAGATATGATAAAAGTTAAAAAAATTCTCAAAAATATTAGTGATGAATAATATGCTAGAAATTTTAGGTCTTAATAATTTAAGTTATAGTGAGTTTATATGGGTTACATTTGGCACTCTGGGTCAAATGATTTTTTTTAGTAGATGGATAATACAATGGTTTTCTTCTGAACGATCTAAATCTAGTATAATACCAGTTGCTTTTTGGTGGTGTAGTTTAATTGGTGGAATAATAACTCTTCTATATGCACATCATATTGGAAGTTTTCCTTTTATGTTGGCACAGGCTATTGGAATAATTGTATATTCAAGAAATCTTTTTTTGATATATAAGAAATAAAATGAAAGAAATTAGAAATTATATTAATGGGTCATCCCTTTCAATTTCCAAAGAAAGACTAGCAGTTGACGATCCATCTACTGGAGAAAAGATAGCAGAAGTAGTACTCTCCTCCAATGATGATTTTAATGCAGCAGTTGAAAGTTCTAAAAAAAGTCAAATTGAATGGGCAAATGTGACACCTCTAAAAAGATCAAGAATTTTATCAAATTATAAATCTTTAATTGAAAAAAATATTGATGAATTAGCTAAAATAATATCTAGAGAACACGGTAAGACGCTCCCAGATGCAAAAGGGTCTGTAACTAGAGGTTTGGAAGTTGTAGAATTTGCTTGTGGAATTCCTCATTTGCTAAAAGGTGAATTTTCGCAGAATGTAGGAACAAATATAGATTCCTGGTCTATAAGGCAGCCATTAGGGTTATGCGCAGGTATTACCCCATTTAATTTTCCAGCAATGGTTCCAATGTGGATGTTTCCATTGGCAATTGCTTGTGGAAATTCATTTATTTTAAAACCCTCAGAAAAAGATCCTTCATGTTCAATTAAGCTCGCGGAGTTATTTTCTGAGGCTGGACTTCCTGATGGAGTTTTTAATGTATTGCAGGGAGATAAAACAGTTGTGGATTTAATCATTCAGAGTAAAGATATAGCTTCTATAAGTTTTGTTGGATCAACTCCTGTTGCAAAATATATCTATGAACAATCTTCAATTTTTGGAAAAAGAGTTCAAGCTTTAGGGGGTGCGAAGAATCATTTAGTAGTTATGCCTGATGCTAATTTAACTCAGGCAGTTGATGGGATTATTGGCGCAGGTTATGGTTCTGCTGGTGAACGCTGTATGGCTATTTCAGTTGCGGTTGCTGTTGGAGATATAGCTGATGAACTTGTTCAAAGAATACACGATGAGTCACTGAAATTAAAAGTTGCCCCTTGGACAGATCCAGATTCCGATATGGGCCCAGTGATCTCTAGAGAACATAAAGAAAAGATAGAAAATTATATTTCAATTGGTGAAAAAGAAGGGGCTACATTAATTGAAGATGGTCGCAAATACAAAATTCAAGGTTACGAGAATGGTTATTTTGTTGGTCCAACTTTGTTTGATAATGTTACCAAAGAAATGCAAATTTACAAAGAAGAAATTTTCGGTCCAGTGGTATGTGTTGTTAGGGCTAAAAATTATGATGAGGCACTTAAATTGGTTAATGATCATCCTTTTGGAAACGGAACTAGTATCTATACTTCTGATGGTGAAATAAGTAGGCATTTTACAACAAATTCAAAAATTGGAATGGTGGGGGTCAATGTCCCTATTCCAGTGCCAATGGCATTTCATAGTTTTGGAGGTTGGAAGCAGTCATTATTTGGTGATCATGCTGTGCATGGAATGGAAGGAATTCATTTTTACACAAAACTTAAGACTATAACAAGTAGATGGCCCAAAAGTATAAAATCTGGTCCTGAATTCGTTATACCTACAAATTAATGAGTGAAAGATCTTTAGAAATTAGTTTTAGCAATTTAAGACTTTGCTTTAGGAAATATTTTATTTATTTTTTTATAATTACATTTATTTCTGTAGCTATACCTTTCTATAATTATTATAACCAAAAAACTAAATATACTTCCTCTATCATAATTGAGCCGCAAAATGTATTACAGCTGTTAGAACTTAATGAAATTTGGAATAATTTCTATCTAATGTCAATTCCGTGTGGAGCTGAAATTAATTCAGATACTTCTTTTAATAAAGCCCCATGTTTAGTTGACCTTCAATCTTACGTAATAGCAAATCCTTATTTTAATAGGGAAGAAAATAATTTAAAATCTGTTCTGTATGAAGATTTTATAACCACTATAAAAAGCCCAGTATTATTTTATCCAATTTATCAAAATTTTAAAACAGATAATAAAATTAACTTCAGTTATGATGAAATGTTTAGTAATATTAGGTTTGAAAAAAATGTTATTAAAAAATATTTTTTGATATCTTATACAGCAGAAAATGCTGAACATTCTAAACTTTTTTTAAAATATATTGTTAATAATGTTCATTCTAATATGTTGAATGATGTTTTTAATCATCTAGACATTCTAAGTCAGAATTTAATACAGAAAGAATTTGATGTTCAAAAATATAAAGAATTAAAAGAAAATAATAAATTGCGACTTATAAAATATGATTTAAATACAATTCAAACAGATGAAGAAAATTATAATATAATATATAATTTATTAACTTTTTTAATTATTTCAACTATTATCAATTTAGTAATACTTATACTTATAGTAAACGTTATTAAATTTAAAAATTAGTTTGAGTTTTTATGAATAAATTTTTAGATAAAACTCTATTACTTTTAGTTTGTTTAATTCCTCCAAGCTTGATCACCGGACCTTTTTTGCCTGATCTATTTTTAACTCTTGTGAGTATTTTTTTTTTACTGATATGTTTTATCAGAAAAGATTTAAAATATTTTAATAATTTATATTTTTATTTATTTATTTTTTTTTACATTTATATTTGTTTAACATCTCTTTTTTCTAGCAATCCTCTATATTCTTTTATTAATTCTTTTTTATATATTCGTTTTATTATCTTCCCAATTGGGTTGTTTTATTTAATAATGAACCACAAAAATGTTTTATTATTTGTTTTCATTAGTGCAGGTCTTTCTTTAATATTAGCTCTTTTATCTGGGTATTTTCAATATTTCTTTGGTTTTAATTTTGGTGATTATAATTATCACGGAAAAAGACTGACTGGAATTTTTGGAAAGGAGCAAAAATTAGGAAGTTATTTAGTAAGAGTATTCCCTTTATTCTTAGCTTTACTATTTTTAATTATAAAAAAGAAAAAAATTCAATTACCTATTTTTGTGATTTCATTTATTTTAATTAGTTTATTAGTTTTCTTAAGTGGTGAGAGAGCGGCATTTTTTTATGTCATATTGACGGTTTTAGTTACAGTATTTTGTGTAAATAGAATGTTATTAGTTAAATTGAGTGTTATTGGAAGTTTGATTATTTTTATTTCTGTGGTTATTGCAAATGATCTCAAAGTTAGAGAACGCATGATTGATGACACGATAAAACATTTGAATTTATCATCTCTCAATATTGATAAATTGAATTTATTTTCTATAGCTCATGAAAAAATTATATTTACTTCACTAAAAATTTACAAGGATAACTATATTTTAGGCTCTGGCTTTAAGTCATTTAGACTAGAGTGCAAAAAAAAAGAATATTATGATGAAGTTGGGTGCAGAAATCATCCTCACAATACTTATGTACAGTTGCTTACAGAGACTGGAATTTTAGGTTTTATTTTTTTTATTTCAATATTTTTATATATTTGTTTCTTATTGTTTAGACAATTTATTATTGTTAATTTTAGAAATAGATCATTCACTTCAAAGCATCAGTTGAGCAATTATCAAATATTTTTAATACTTTCATTTTTTATAACTTTATGGCCATTCATACCTACCGGAAATTTTTTCAATAATTGGTTATCAGTTATTTACTATTTTCCTGTAGGTTTTTATTTAAGTCAAAATAAATTAAATGAGCATATTTAAAAAAATTTTATATATTTTAGGTAATTTTAAAAACAAATTACCTTTTATATCAATGTTATTGCTGTTTAATTCAATACTTGATGTTGTAGGAATAAGTTTTTTACCAATAATCATATCCTTTTTAATTAATGATCAAAATAATAAATTAATTATTTTGACTTATGTTTTTGAATTTAACTTTTCAGATCTTTTAGGTGTTTTTTGTGCATTTTTAATTATATTTTTTATAGTTAAATCTATTATTTCTTATTATATACAGAAAAAAATTCTTAGTTATGCATATTCAGTAAGGATTAGTATAGTTTCAAAAATAATTAATAACTATAACAAAATCAGCTTTGAAAAACTTTTTAGTAAAAAAACGTCTGATTTAATATTAAATTCTATCACTCATGTTGGAGTTTTTACTGATGGTGTATTGATACCTGTTGCAAGATCTATATCTGAAATATTCGTATTAATTGGATTATTTATTTTATTATCATTGCAAGATGTAAAGGTAATGCTTTTGCTGTTATTAATTGTTGTGTCAATATTTGTCTTGTATTTTCTTGTTATAAGAACAAAACTTTATATTTATGGGAAAATTATGTCTTTAACTGAGGGTGAAATAATTAAAAATCTTGCTAATTTAATTGATGGTTTCAGGGAATTAAAATTATTGAACAAAATTATATATTTTACTCAAGATATAGAAAAAAATTTAAATAAATATTCAGAATCAGGTATTAAATCCCGCAGCTTGCAACTTATTCCCCGTTACTTATTTGAGGTTAGCATTATAACATTTGTTTTAGTTTTGATTTATCTTTCTCTTACTTATAACTATATGTCAAATGATAAACTCATTACATTATTGGGTTTTTTTGTAATTGCTTCAATAAGAATTATACCCTCCATAAACCTTATAAGTTTAAGTATTTCAACAGTAAGATCAAGCGCATATGCTATTGAAAAGATCTGTGTTGACATAGAAGAAATAAAAGAAAATGAAATCCAGAATAACAATTTTAATAATCAAAATAAAGTTTTTAGCTTTAGTCGGTTAAATTTTGAAAATGTAACATTTAAATATAAAAATTCTAAAAATTTTGTTTTAAAAGACATAAATTTTGAATTAAATTTTGGTGAAATTATTGGAATTTATGGCAAATCAGGATCTGGAAAGTCAACTTTTATAGATTTACTTTTAGGCCTATTAAAACCTAGCACAGGTGATATTGAAATTTTCAGTACCAATGATAATTCTATTAATACAAAGTATGATCGAGTTAGAACTTGGCAAAATCAAATTTCATATTTGCCCCAGAAGACTTTTTTAATTGATGATAGTGTATATAAAAATATTACTTTTAGCAATAAAGACCAAAATCTAAACTTTAAACAAATAAAATATTCAATTGATAAATCACTGCTTGGAAATTTATTTGAAAATGAAATTGATTACTTATCAAAAAGTATAGGTGAAAAAGGGGAATTTTTATCGGGTGGTCAAAGGCAGAGATTGTCGTTTGCTAGAGCAATTTACACTAGAAGAAAAATACTTGTATTAGATGAAATCACCTCTTCTTTAGATAAGGCCGCAGAGAAAGAGTTGTTTAATTTTATATATGGATTAAAAGACGAATATACAATTATAATAGTTTCTCACAACACCGATATGCTTGAGAAATGTGATAAACTTTATGAAATTAAACATTGCAATGTGAAACAAATTAAATGAACTTAAACAACAAAATAATTTTCATAACTGGGGGAACTGGTTCATTTGGTCAGGCTTTTATTGGGCATGTTCTTAAAAACTTTAAACCAAAAAAAATCATTGTTTATTCAAGAGATGAAATGAAGCAATACGAAATGCAAAAAAAATATTCTAACAAGTGTATGCGTTATTTTATTGGAGATGTAAGGGATAGAGATAGACTTCAAACTGCGTTATCTGATGGAGCAGATTTATTAATACATGCAGCTGCTTTAAAAATAGTTCCAACAGCAGAACAGGATCCACTTGAATGCATTAAAACAAATATTTATGGAGCAGAAAATGTTATATCCGCCTCTCTAAACAATAACATTAAAAATGTTATTGCTCTTTCAACAGATAAAGCTGCAAATCCAATTAATTTATATGGTGCTACTAAGTTAGCATCAGATAAATTGTTTGTTTCAGCAAATAATATTAAAGGTTCAAAGAAAACAAGATTTTCGATTGTGAGATATGGGAATGTTTTTGGATCAAGGGGTTCTGTGCTTCCATACTTTTTAGATTTACTTAAAAAAAACAGATCTGCTTGTTTGCCATTAACTCACAAAAATATGACAAGATTTTTCATGGAAATAAATGATGCAGTAAAATTCGTTATACTTGCCTCCAAGGAAATGAAAGGAGGCGAAATTTTCATACCAAAACTAAAATCTTTTAAAATAGTTGATTTAATAAAATCATTGACTAAAAATAAATTCAAAGTTGTTGGTATCAGGCCTGGCGAAAAAATGCATGAGGTAATGTTTTCCGAAGACGACTCATTAAATGTTTTGAATTTTAAAGATTATTATAAAATTGTTCCAACAATTAAGTTTAATGAATTAAATATTAATTATTCTAAATCCTCATCAGGCAAAAATGGCAAAAAACTATCAAAAACGTTTGAGTATAACTCATTTACTAATAACTTCTTTTTAAATGTTGATGAAATTAAATTATTAATAAAAAAGTATAAACATGAGTAAAATTGAACGAATTTCTAATTTAGAAAAAAAATATGTCTTGGAAGTTTTAAACAAAAACTTTTCTACCTCTAAATCAAACTATTTTGTCTCCAAGTTAGAAAAAGAATTTGCTAAAAAATATAATTCAAAATATGCTATTTCATTTTGCAATGGTACAGCAACTATGCATTCTGCTCTTTATGCAGCAGGTATAAAAAAAAATGATGAAGTGATAGTTACTCCTCTTACAATGTCAAGCACATCATTTGTCATTAAATATTTAGATGCAATACCTGTATATGCTGATGTGGACTTAAATACTTTTCAAATTCTTCCAGACGAAATAGAAAAAAAAATAACTAAAAAAACTAAGGCAATTATTACTGTTGCTTTATATGGTGGATCTCCACAACTAGATTTAATAAAAGCTATAGCAAAGAAAAATAACATTTTTTTATTAGAGGATAATGCGGAAACTATGTTCTCAAAATACAAAAATAAATATGTTGGTAATTATGGTCATGCGGCAAGTTTTAGTTTTCAAAGTAGCAAACACCTGACGGCTGGAGAAGGAGGTATGATAATTACTAATAATACTAATTTAGCAAATAAAATTAGAAGATTTAATAGTTTGGGTTACGCAAATGTTGGTGCAAAAAAAAGTAAAATTTCAAAAATTGACATACAAAATCCCAATTTCAATAGACATGTGGATTTTGGTTTTAATTTTAGACTTTCAGACTTATGTGCAGCCTCAGTTTATGGACAATTAAAAAGAGCGAATAAACTAGTAAATCAAAGAATCAAAGTAGCAGAAATATTTAATGAAGCATTAAAAAACAATTCTATACTGCAACCTCAGGATAATTATAAAAATTCTAAAAATACCTATTGGTGTTATGCTGCAAAATTATTAAATGATCATATTTCATGGAAAAAATTTAGAGATAAATTTGTCAGTTTTGGAGGTCATGGTATATATGCACCCTGGAAGTTGTCATATCAAGAGCCATATTTTAAAAAAAATCTAATTAGAATTAACAAATGTAAAAATGCAGAATATTTACAGAGTAGAATTCTGCAATTTAAAACAAATTATTGGGATATTAAAGAGGCATACAAACAAGCTAAAATATTGAAAAAGACAATTAAATATTTTGAATGAAGTTTTGTTTAGGCACTGCTCAATTTGGGTTTCCTTATGGATTAGATAAAAGTTACTACGTAAATATTGACAAAAAATTTAAAGAAATAATAGAATGGAATCAAAAAATAAAATTCTTTAATTATCTTGATACTGCTTTTAATTATGGAAATTCTGAAAAAATAATTGGTGAAAATATTAGTCAAATTCATAAGGTTAAAATTATATCAAAATTTTCCTATGAAAAAAAAATATACAGTTTTGAAAAAACAGTAGAAAATTTACACCAATCGCTTGAAAATCTAAAAATAAATAGCTTTTACGGAATACTTGTTCATGAAAAATCAATGTTTAGTAAAAAACGGTTAAAAACAACGATTAAGATTTTAGACTATATTCAAAAAAACAAAATAGCAAAAAAAATTGGTATTTCAGTCTATGATAAATCTGAATTAAAAAATAACTTAAAACATTATAAATTTGATCTGATTCAATTGCCTTTAAATATCTTTAATCAATCTTTTAATGAGGATAATTATCTAAAAGAAATTTCAAAAAATTATGAAGTATTTGTAAGATCAATTTTTTTACAAGGCTTATTATTTAATAAATTCAGTAACACTCATAAATATTTTAAAAAATATAAATTAGATTTAATAAAGTATTCTAAGTTCTTAGACTATTATAATATTAGCCCATTAGAAGCATGTATTTATTATATTTTTTCACTAAATTTAAAATTAAATATAGTTTTTGGAGCCAATGATTTATCAAACATAATAGAAATTTATAAAACAATTAATAATATTGATAGAAAAAAAATAAAAAAAATTAATTTTAGTGAAATTAAAAGTAAAAAAATAAAATTATATAACCCATTATATTGGAAGATTAAGCAATGATAGCAATTCTGCAAGCTAGAACAGGATCAAAAAGATTCCCTAACAAAGTTCTTAAAAAAATAAATAATTTAACTATTTTAGAACATATAATAAATAGATTGAAATTTAGTAAAAAAATTCGCAAAATAATAGTAGCAACAACAAATAAAGACGCAGATTATAAAATTGAACAACTAAGTAAAAAAAATGATATTTCATGCTTTAGAGGATCATCATCAAATGTATTAAATAGATATGTAAAATGTGCAGAATTTTATAATGCAAAAGATATAATTAGATTAACGGCAGATGATCCTTTTGTAGATCCTTATTTAATTGATAAATTGATTAACAAATATAAAAAAGGAGCATATGACTTTGTGTCTAATACCCCAAATAAAACTTATCCATTGGGCTTAGATATTACTATAGTTAAGTTTTCTATATTATCTAAAATAGAATTACTAACCTCTAAAAAAAAACATCTTGAGCATGTAGTTACTTTTTTATTCGAAAATAAAAATAAATATAAATATTTTTATTTTGATAGAAAAATTGATGAATTTAGTCAAATGAGATGGACAATTGATTATGAAACTGATTTAAAATTTGTAAGAAAAATTTATAAGAATCTTTATCAAAAAAATAAAATTTTTCTTTTTAATGATATAGTGAAATTTATCAAATCAAGTGAATCTTAATAATATATGAAAATTTTAATTTCAGGTGCAACAGGAACTTTAGGGCATGGATTATCCAAGTACTTAGAATCATCAAATAAATTTGAAATCATCAGACATGGACTTAAAAATCAATCTGATTTTCAATTAGATTTTACAAATAAGAATACCTTAATCAACTTTTTAAATTATTTAAAACCTAATTTTATCGTAAATTTAGTATGTCTCTCAAATGTTGATGAATGTGAAAAAAATTTAAAAAAAGCATATTTATATAATTCAGAAGTTGTAAAATTTATTTCATTTTGGGCAAAATATAATAATTGTAAGATTATACATATTTCAACTGATCAAGTATATGATAAGATAAATTATTTTAACAAAGAAGATGATGTTAATATTAAAAACAATTATGCCTTATCTAAACTTGAGGGCGAAAAGCATTTAAGCAAAGAAAATTCATGTATTTTAAGAACAAATTTTTTTGGAAATTCAAATTCAAAAAAAACACTTAATGAATGGTTATTAGACTCTATCAAAAATAATAAACAAATTAATTTATTTAGTGATATCAAATTTAATCCAATTTCAATGAATACTCTTTACAGATTAATAGATCATATAATTTGCAATTTTAAGGGAGGACTGTATAATTTTGGCTCAAAAAATGGTATTTCAAAAGCAGATTTCTGCTTTCAGATTATGAAAAAATTTGATATTTATTACGATAAAATTAATATACTTTCCGTTGAACATTCAAATCTTTTTGCCTATAGGCCAAAGGGCATGGTTATGAATACTCAGAAATTTGCCAATACTTTTAATTTTAAAATTCCAAAGATTGAGGACGAAATCCTTTCTCTACCTAAAGAAAATATATAGCGAAATGAAAATAAATAAAAATTTAATAGCAATTAACAGACCTACTTATTTCATAGCGGATATTGCAGCCAATCACGATGGTGATTTACAAAGAGCAAAAGATTTAATTTATATGGCAAAAGAATTAGGTGCTGATGCCGCAAAATTCCAACATTTCCAAGCTGATACTATAGTAAGTGATTTTGGATTTAAAAAAATTAAAAACTTAAATTCACATCAATCTAAATGGACAAAAAGTGTTTACCAGGTATACAAAGAGGCAAGTTTGAATTTTGAGTGGACAGAAGAACTAAAAAAAACAGCAGATGATGCTGGAATTGATTTTTTTACTAGTCCATATTCTTTAGAACTTGTTGAAAAAGTAAATAAATATGTACATGCTTACAAGGTAGGCTCTGGAGATATCACATGGCATGAAATTATTTTATCAATGGCAAAGAAAAAAAAACCATTAATAATAGCAACAGGAGCTTCCACAATAAAAGAAATTAATTTAATTGTAAAAAAACTAGGCAAAATAAAATTTAAAAATTATGCTTTATTACAATGCAATACAAATTATACTGGCTCATTAGAAAATTTTAAGTTTATAAACTTAAATGTGCTTAAACTATTCAAAAAAAAATTTCCAAATATCATATATGGATTAAGTGATCATACCCCAGGACATTCAACAGTTTTGGGAGCTATAGCTTTTGGAGCAAGAATAATTGAAAAACATCTTACTGACAACAATTCTAGATTAGGTCCAGATCATTTATTTTCAATGAATCCTGTTTCTTGGAAAGAAATGATAATGCGATCGAGAGAATTAGAAATGTCATTAGGTAATGGAGTCAAGATTATTGAAAAAAATGAACAAAATTCAGTTGTTGTTCAGAGAAGATGCTTGAGAGCTACTAATACACTTCAAAAAAATAAAATCATAGTTAATGAAGATCTAATTGCTTTAAGACCATGCCCAAAAAATTCAATACCTCCATATGAAATTAAAAAAATTATTGGCAAAAAATTGAAGTATAAAATTTTAAAAGGTGAGCATATAACTTGGAAAAAAATAAAGTAGTATTTGTTATTACTGTTTTTAATGAAGAAAAAACTATAAAAGAAGTTGTCAACGTATGTAAAAAATATGGAGATGTAATTGTTATAAATGATTCATCAACAGATTCTACTTTACAGATTATAAAAAGACTAAATATTCATTTTTTGAATAATAATAAAAATCTTGGATATGAAGCTTCATTATTTAAATGTTTGTATTATGCCGTAAAAAATTTTGATTATGATTATTTTATTACATTGGATGGTGATGGACAATTTAATGAACATGCAATAAAAAAAGCCTTAAAACAAATTAAAAATAATAAGATATTTATTTCAGGAATACGAAATATAAAAAATAGAAAAATAGAAATTTTAGCTGATAAAATCTTTTATAGAATTTTTAAAATTTATGATCCATTATGTGGGTTAAAAATTTATTCAAGAAAAATTTTGAAATTAAGCGCCCATAAAAATTTAGAAGGTCTATTAGGAATGAATATGATACTATTTTGTTTGATAAATAAAGTTGAAATACACCAATTTAAAATCAACATTCAGCTTAGAAAAGGTGAGTCTACATTTGGCGGTATTTTTAAATCTAATTTATTTATTGGATTATCATTATTCAAATTTTTTTATAAATATGTATTGTACAAATAAAATATATGATTGAAAAAAAAATTTATAATTTAATCAAAAAAATCTACCCATATCCAAGAAGTATAACTGGAATTGGTACTTTAAAAACTCTTCAAGAGTTTAAGAAATATATCCCAGATTTAAAAATCATTAGGGTAAAATCAGGAAAAAAAATTAACGGCTGGGTTGTGCCGAATGAATGGAATTTTAAAAGAGCCTATATAAAAAACTCAAAAGGCAAAATAATAGTAGATACAAAAAATTCAAATCTTCATGTAGTCAATTTTTCTCAACCAATAAAAAAAAAGATCAAATTACAAGATCTTAAAAATAAAATATATTCAATAAAGAATTTCCCAAACGCAATACCTTATGTAACGTCTTACTATAAAAAAGATTGGGGATTTTGTATGCAAGATTCAATTAAATCAAAACTTCAAGATGATATATACGATGTTCATATTGACACTAAAGTAGAAAAAGGTTTTTTAAATTATGGTGAAATTTTTATAAGAGGCAAGTCAAAGAAAGAAGTTTTAATTAGTACGTATATCTGTCATCCATCTATGGCGAATAATGAATTATCTGGACCATGTCTGTCTTTATTTTTAGCAAAATTCATTCAAAGTAAAAAAAATTATTATAGCTATAGATTTATATTTATTCCTGAAATAATTGGCTCTATTATTTTTATAAATAAAAATAAAAAAAACTTTAAAAATATTAAATATGCATTTAACATTACTTGTGTTGGTGATGACAAAAATTTATCCTTTCTGCCATCAAGAAACTCTAATACAGCAACTGATAAGTTGGCTGAATTTGTATTTAAGGATTTAAATTTAAAATATAAAAAATATAATTACTTAAAAGATAGAGGAAGTGATGAAAGAAATTTTTGCTCTCCAAATGTTAATCTGCCGATGGTTTCAATAATGCGATCTAAGCATGGAACTTACAAAGAATATCATACATCAAAAGATAATTTGAACTTTATTTCAGAGTCAGGATTAAAGTTATCATATAAAATTCATGTTAGATGTTTTGAAATTATTGAGAATAATTTCTTTTATAAATCTAAAAATTTTGGAGAACCATTTTTAACTAGTCTTGGTTATGGATACACATTGATTGCTGGAAAAAAGAATCTTAAGAGTATAAAATCTAAACTAATTCTTGACCTGCTGGAATGTTTAGACTCTACAAATGACCTTATTGATATTGCCTCTAAATTAGAAACTAGTATTGATAAACTTTTTGAAATTATAAAAATTCTTAAAGCAAACAAGATGATAAAATATGTAAATAAATGATTATAGCATCAATCTACCCCTATCCATTTGAAACTGAAATTAGGCATGATAGCAGTAGTGCTATTATATTTAATGATAGCATATATGCTTATGAAGAAGCTAAATTAACTAAACAAAAAAAGGATGGCTCCTATCCTGAAAGATCAATTTTTATGGGTTTTCGGGAATTAGGTATAAGTCCATCAGATGTGGATCATTGGGTTTTTCCGAAAACCACATCAAAGGCTTCAAAACAAAAAATAGAATATTTTTTTAAAAATTACTTAAAAGCCTTACCTTCAACACATCAATTTAATTTATTTCAAAAAAAAAAAATACATTACGTACCACATCAAATATCTCATATTTCCATGTCAGTGTTTAGCTCAAAATTTGATGAATGTGTTTTTTTATCAACTGACGGAGGGGGTGATATTGCTGATCAGAGAGGCTTAGTATTTGGGATATATAAAAATAAAAAATTTAAAATCTTGAAGCAATCATTCGGATTAAACAAT
>MDSZ01095479.1_pt1 | contig 14491 bp, 14 predicted proteins | sample 811201 | NCBI WGS metagenome assembly MDSZ01 (sample SAMN05326647, study PRJNA326480) | marine metagenome | isolation source: seawater | place: Indian Ocean: North | collected 2010
GAGTACCATTCCAGACGGATCGTGGCTCTACGTTGATGTAGAGCAGTCTCCTGAGATCGGCAAGCCTGTGCTTTTGCTTAGAGGCAAAAGCTGGGATGTCGCAAACTGGAAAGGAAACAATTACTGCGAATTTACCAACACTGACTACCCTGACCGGATCTTTAAAATTACAGATAAAGATCATGTCATTGGTAGGGTTATCCAGGTAGATATCATCCTCTAAAAAAATTTAGGGTCTGATATGACTATTTGTTGTTTGAGTAGACTCATCAGGTAAATCAGATACACATAGTATTTGTGAAAAAAATCATGAGGTGAATTTTATGGCAGCAAAGAAAAAGCCAGGAGTCGTTAAGGTATCGGGCGGTAAAGAGTACAAAATGGTTGTGGCACGTATAGAAGACTTCAGAACGAATGAAATTACCAAGGATTGGGGAATTAACACTGAGATCCTTTTTCATTCACCAGATGAATCCTGTGTCATCAAAGCTACCATTTATGATGAAAGTGGTCGGCTCAGAGGATCAGGTATAGCCAACGATCACATCAAGCATTCAAAGCTGCATGCTAAAAGCTTCATGGAGTTATGTGAAACAAGTGCCATAGGACGAGCCCTTTCTTGTATAGGGCTTGCTGGCGGCACCGAATACGCTTCTGCTGACGAGATCTACTTTGCTCTGCAAGACACAGTTGAGACAGAGACTAAGCCAGAACCAGAGGCAAAGCCTGAATTAAAGGTTGTTGATACGCCAGAGCCTACTGAGGACGAAGAAGCTGAGAAAAAAGCGCAGAAGATCGCTTGGGGCAAATTAAACTCTGCCGCGAAGACTATGTCTAAAGAGACTTTCCTAGAAAAGATTTGGGCTGATTACAAGAAAACTGCTCCTGCTAAGTACATAGATGCAATCGAGAAATCATCAATGCCTGGATGGCTGGAGGCATTCGATGCGCGAGAAAAATGAGCTGCAGGATCCAGCAAACGATCCAGATCGCATTGGCTGCATAACAGCAAGCGATCTTGTTGATGGCATCTCTGGTCCCAAGGGCAGAAAGACCTATATAAGAAAGAAGGCTGCAGAGCGGATGAACGGCAAGGCTAATCCGCAATTTGAAACGTGGCAGATGGAACGTGGTAAAAAGCTAGAGGCCGAAGCTTTGCATATCCTTGAGACAATCAAGTGTATCGACATTATCGATATGCCTTTCACTAAGCATCCGAAGATAGCTTATTTTGGGGCAAGCCCCGATGGCATCTATGAAGATAGATCTGCTCTGATAGAAGTTAAATGCCCTACCACTATTGAGCGCCACATGGCAGTCCTTGAAGGTGAGATTGAGGAAAAGCGGTACCTGATACAGATGCAAGCACAACTGTGTGTATTTAGGTCTGAAGGCTATCACACGGTTGATTTCGTCAGCTATTTCCCAGACATGACTGAACCTGAACAACGGATTGCCATCGTGCCATATCGGCCTACTAAGGCCGAATTGGACACGAAGGAATCGGAAGTAAAGAAGTTGGACGCGGAGATTAAAGATTACATAAAAAAACTAAGGAGCAAGAAATGAATAGAGCTATGCTGGTAGGTCGCCTGGGCAAAGATCCAGAGACATCAGAAGTAAAAGACACCACAGTCACTAAGTTTTCCCTAGCAACGCAGAGAGGAAAAGACGCACCAACCCAATGGCACAACATTGTGGCCTGGGGAAAAACAGGCACAGTCTTGCAGGAATATGTGAAGAAGGGAGATCAATTAGCCATTGAGGGCGAGATCCGCAACGGATCCTATGAAAAGAATGGCAAGAAGGTTTATACCAGCGAGATTAATCTAGACTCATTTACTTTCATAGGCGGTAAAAGCAATAATAATGATAGCGATACTGAAGATGAACCGCCATTCTAGAATCTTGGGAGTGCCGTGGCTTCCCAGATACCTCGCTGACTACTCTGGTCAGTGTCTAAGATCAAGGGGATATTGAGGTGGCGACCGAAGATCTCCATCCACGGCCTACTCTTTCTGATCGCCAGAAACGCGATGACATTCTGGCGAAACAGAAAGAGATCTCTCCCTGGATGACATTCATGCCCTTGAGTTGTATCTGCCCACACTGTGGGTTTGATTTCGTGGATTTTGAACCAGCCTATAAAGAATTAATTACAGGGTGTCCCAATGTCGGATGCTTTAGGAGCTACTGCGAGTGAATTATTTATCAGAAGAAGAACAACACATGGTAGAGGGTATTGAGTTTGCAAAGGAAATGGATCGAGTCATTGGACACATATCAGATGCTTTAGAACAAAAGTCTGAGTTAAGAACAGAATCAATTCACATGTTGATACCTTGCTTTGTTTCGATGGCAGCTCAAATGAGTTTGACACTCTGTTTGACAAAGGAAAAATGGCTGGAATTAGCAGAAATAACTTATAGAGAACATTCTAAAATAAACGAACCAACGAGTACGCACTAATGAAAAATAAGATAGAGATTGGTGAGCTACGATCAAAGGTTGCATATAGCTTTCAGCAGCCATACACCAGAAATTTTGGCTTTGAAAAAAGTGCTAATAAAAAATATACAAAAGACGTTTTCAGATCCGATGCAAGATGGATAGCAACTGCAACTCCCTATTTGCTGGAAAACGAATTACTTGATGTGATTTGTACAGCAGTTAACAAAAAGAAACTCAGGCAATTTGTCGATGCATTTTGGAGGGCCAGACCCCCAAACCATAATTTTTTTATGGAATGGGATGCAGCTTATGCGAGTGAATTATTAAATATAAATGAATTAGAACAAGAAGTAATTGAAATGAATTATCAACAGAGAGTGCAAGCTGGTGGAAAACCTTTTGAAGGCATGATAATGCCTGACATGATGGGTGTTTCAAGTAATTATAGGAGACATCCTGTTCAAGAAATGTATAGCTATTATACCAAGAAAATCTCAAAAGAAGTTTCGCCTAGCCGACAGGAATTCATGTTTCATTGGGCTAATAAGAAAGACAATTATGTTTATACTTCCCCAGCAACTCTAAGCATATTTATGGAAGAGGATATGAAGTCATATGCAGAAATGCTTCAAAAACACTCAAAGAATTTACCAGAAGCTGCTATAGAAAAAACTATGAATGGGCAGCTGCCTGACACAAACGGATCTGTCGTTTTAAAAAAATGGTTAGAGCTAGAACATATTCCAAAAGACATTGAAGAAATAGGTGCGTATATCGGCATTGGGCCACATTGTACTATGCGTGAACTGGACACAGATCATATTAGAGATCAAAACAAATATCACTCTACTTGGAAACCCGTTGAATCTGCCACGATGCAATTATATCTCCAGCCTAACAAAATGTGGTTTGGTTACGAAAAACATGCTTTTTTAATAATGCTCTCAGCCATTTCAATGTTGAATTACGATTGGGTAGTAAACAAAGAAGCTGGCGTAATAGCCAGAGGCAGCAAAAGCGTTAACACTGAGGTACTCCCCCAGGATCTCTACAAGCGAGTAACGATTAATTTGCCCAAGGACAAAGCCGTCAAAGAGTTTATGAAGCCTATGCCTCGCACACGTAAGTTCGGTACAGCCGAACACTCTGTGCGAGGACACTGGAGAGTCTATAAGAAAACTGGCATTAGGGTATGGATCAAGGAACATCATCGTGGAGACAGTAAGTACGGCACTGTGACGAAGGATTATGTCTTAGCTAAAAAGCCTGGGTTTCTAAAGCAAGCTAATACTTTAGAACCTTCAAGCACAATACATTAGGAGTTATTACGAAATGACTTCAGAATTTGTACATAGAAAACGATATGAAGAGATGACAGGTGTTTCACACAATGTTGTAAGCAATTGGATGAAACGCTGGGAAAGAAATAAGCACTATGTAGTGCTAGGTAAACAGACAATGATTAATCTTAATGAGGTAAACGCATGGATAAAAACAAGTGGCCTAAACACATTTACGATGACAAAGGAACTTTCCGAATAAAAATTCGTAAAACGGCAGATAATACAACTCTGTATGACAAACGATTAAAAGGGACTAAAACAAATCGAGTTAAAGATCGTCATCTAGCTATCAACCATTTAAAAGAGCAACTACTCAGATTAAATCTTGGGGCTGATTTAAAAGAGTTAGATGAAATGACATCTGGAATGATTAGATTCTGTGATGCTGCAAAAACCTACATTGAACATCACTTGGACAAACTACAAAAGAAAACTAAAAAACAGCATATAAAAGATTTAGAAAACTTTATGGTGCCATATTTTGGCAATACACTGATTGCTGATATCACTAAGGATCACCTTGAAAAGTTTTTAAAAGAACGAAATACAGGCAGAAAACGCAATCAAAACATGATGGGTGTTTTTAATAGACTTTGCTTTACTGTCTGCAAATACAACAAAGAGCAGTTAGCTACTAACGGTTTGTTTCAAAATGAAGATAACAGCAAACGCTTACGTGTTAATTCTCAAGCTAAAAAATCTATTACGTTAAACAAGGTCTGGTTGCCAGAACAAGTTCAGGCAATTATCAATGAATTGCCTGAACCTACAAATCAAAACAAAACATCTAGTATTTATGCTCCAGCAGCCGCTGATCAAGTACAGCTTTATTTTGTCCTATTTGTAGGTCTTGGATTACGACCGCAGGAGATCTTACCCTTGCGTTGGACAGATTGGTCTGACGATGAAACCCATATCAATATAGATCGTTGTGTAAGTGATAGAGAAATCCTAGAAGGTGTAGGAAAAACAGAAAGAGCCTTACGAGATGTTTATGTTCCAGAGTGGGTTCGAAAATTTTTAAGAGAAAGCACAACACGTTTTGCCAATGGTTATGTCTTTGTAAACCAGTACGGTAATCCTTGTGTTGATACTGAGTATTTTGATAAAGCTTACCATAAAGCTAGAAGGCGACTCAGGCTCCCTCACAAGCCACCTTACAGCTTTAGACACACAAGGGCATCTGAACTATTAAGTCGTGGTGTTAATCCAGCCTGGGCAGCTGAACAAATGGGACATGATACCGGTACTTTCTTAAACGTGTACGCTAAGTTTATTAAGAAATATCAAAAACAGAATCTAGAGATGCTTGAGTCAGATCACAACATTGTAAAAAAAGTAGCGTCCGAAAAGCGTCCGAAAAAAATCTCTAAAATAACAAAACTTTAATAAAATCAATGAGTTAGATGGCGGTGAGAGAGGGATTCGAACCCTCTCCCTTCCGCAATGTAGCGTAACATGGTCGAGCATTACTTTACATTAACTTCATATAACTTACTGTTATAAATAGCATTTATTTAATAATGCGTTAATGTAGGGTTATGTAAAGTCATACTAATATCGTGCATTGCGTCCGACTTGCGTCCGATAATTTTCGCATTTCATTAGTTAAATTATCTTTCAAACTTTTCAAAGTTTTCGCGTTTCAGACACACCCTACTTTTAAATAATACTAATCAATCAATCCCATATAAAGGCCAGGACTTCTCAATGGGTTAGATCTTGGTATCTCTTCTTGCGGAGTATCATCAACAGCAGCTCCTTCTAAAGCTTCAACAATGTTTCGCAGTGCCTGTAGATTAACATCCTCAAGATCCTGCCCAGCGAGAGCCTCTGAAGCTTCTCTGCGTAACCCAATATTACCAGGGCGAGGTACAGGGTTTAGACTTTTCAAATGTGTCAAAGTACTTGTACTCAATCGCGGATCTAGGTTTAAAAAAGATGCCATAAATTGTTGATGATCATTCATCCCAGACCTTTTAAAGTCTGTCAGTTTATCCATAATCATTCTGCCACTTCTCATAACCATACCAGCTTGAGCTAAACCAGTTTGACCTCCTCCAGGCACACTCTTAGCAAAAACCAAGGCTCCAGCATTATTTATTAATGTTTGCATTTGGCTTCTTTCTTTCGCTCCTTCTTGCACCAAGGTAGATCTTGATGCCATATCTGGGTTAAGTCGCATAGATTCAAAATCTGCCTCAACGATCCTATTAAACAACTCGAACTTTTCGATCTGATTGGCATCGAAAAGTTCTTTCATTAAAGTAGCATCTCGTCTGAAGTATTGATCGTATCGATTTTGATAAACCGCCAGGTTGTTTGCCTGAGTATTAGCAGGTCTTGTAATAGGTTCAAACAATGAAAAGGCAATATCATTGCGTAGAAAATCCATCTGTGGACTATCCTCACCAAAGATATTAGCCAGTTGTCTTACACTTCTGGCTGCTTCTGGTTTAAATCCAGAATCAGTTAACCCAAAAATTAATCGCCTAATTTCTTCATTGGTTTTTGGTGTCTCTAAGAATTGACGCATAAATGCGTCACCTTCAAATTTTGCGAAATACTCGGTATAAAACTTATTTGCATTTCGCCATTTAGCCAAATTTGCAGGATCACCCATTAAATCGGATTTGAAAGCAGCATCGATCCATTGATCATATCCCCTCCTTAACCACTTTAAACCTTCTAAATCATTTAAGTGCTCTGGAGTGACATTTTTACCAGATTTTGTCACTTCATAGTTTTCGATTGATTTATTGATTCGCTGCCGCAAAGCCCAGATTTGATCAACATCAGTAAAAGGTTCAAACACATCGTCAGTGCCGGTTGGTCTTGTTTCTCCTGTGTTACGACCTTGTGCAAACTCCATGTCTGGCTTTTTGCCCATCTTGGACAGTTCTTCCATATAGTTTCTTGTTAAAGTAGCGGTTTTAATATCAAACCTATTCCATTTGAAATCAGGATGATTTGCTAAAAATCCCTCTAACAATTGAAACTGATTAGTTGATACCCATGCATCGGACTCCCTCGCTTCTGCATACATGGCTGCAGCCATTTCTCTTTCAGCTTCTTGCGCCTCCATAATTGATTTTTGAAGATTGTCAGGACTTAATGCTTCACCTTTAATTTGAAAGCTACCAAGATCCTCACCTCTAACACGTTGCGCTCCTGTCAATCCATCAATAACTTCATTACCTTTCGTAGCTAATTTTTGCAAACGGTCTACTGAAATGTCTTCAGGATCAAATCCCATCTCGCGCAATTGCTTATTAGCGTTGGCAATTGCGCGATTACGCATTGCCACTTGACCACCCGTAAAAGCAATATCAGGACCAAAATCAAGTAGCGTTTTAATAGTGTGGTAAAAAGCTGGATAAGCAAAACCTTGTCTAGGCGTCCCTATTGGACCTAGTGCCTCCCTTTGCTCATTAAACATGTTCATTAGTTCAGCAGAAGGTGTTTCATTGTTATCTAACATTTCAGTGATTGTTTTCTGCGTTTCTCTTAATTGATTTATTTGCGTTGCATATTCTTCATTGCTTATTCCTAATTCTTCAGCTCCATCATAAAGCAATGGATCAGCCAGGGCCTCGGCACTAACTGTTGCTATCTTATCTGTAGCTCGATCATAGGTAGCAAAACCAGTATTAATAGCACCTAAAGCAATCGCACCAGATACAGATCTGGGAGCAAAAGTTAAATGACCAAACATGCTCTCCATATCATCAGCTAAAGCTTTAAACGCCTCACCAAAAGTATCTCCTCGTATTATTCTGTAGGGTGTACCTACTAATGCATTAACACCTGTCGCCCCAGCAACCATGGTAGGAGCTATTGCAGCATTCCAAACTGTTTCTGCAGTTCCTCTTAGCAAGTCTAGAGTAGGAGATCTTTCTGTAACAGGGGTGCCAGCAATCATGGTAGCTGCAAGATCACCAGCAGCACCAACCTCAGATGATAGAAAATTTAACGTATCAGCATCGGGTACATCTTCAGCAAACCTGGGGAACAGTCCTTGAGAACGCATATCGTTGTACGTAGCAATCTGATCATCGTTCATACCCCTCGTGCCGTATACACTGAAATGGTTATATGCATTATCAATCTGTTCTTGTGTGTATTGTCTGTTTTCAGCCATAATTAGAATCCTAAGTTACTAGCAGACTCGGCAGCATCCTTTTCAAATTGGGTTCTATATCTTTCTTGCCAATTCCATTGTGGAGGTGCTTGACCAGTAGCACGTGTGAAAGCACCTTCATATTGTGCTGCAGCAGTGCTAATCAAACGATCCATGTTGCGAACCATAACTCTTGGATCTTGAGAGTTTGCTCCTAATTCAATCTTCTTGTCTGCAATATCTCTATTACTGATTGAGTTGCCGTTTTGTTGGGACTTAGCCAACAAAAAGGCCATCTGTGTAATCATGCTGTCTAACTCACGAGCATTTAAACCAAGTTCAGTAAATTTTTTATTTTCAAATATTGTGCCTGAATAGCTTAGACCAGGTATTTCTGAGTGCATGCCAGAAGCTAGTCTGTTAACTTCCTCTAAATCTAAAGTTTCTGACATTTGCATATCATTAAACAAATAGCGCAAATTAGTGTTGATGTCATTTAATGTGGCAGCCATATCACCAATTGTAGTGTTAGCGGATGGCTGCGTTTGTAAAAGTTGTTTTGCTTGCGAGGCTACTTGTAACAGTGTTTCAAAATTAGCTCTGCGCTGATTATAATCATCAATCACAGCATCACTTAACCCACCAACATTTTTAAGCTCAGATGCTTGTAAGCCAGTAGAGAAAACAAAATCAGGTATGTCCTTACCTTCTAACTCATTTCCCTGCATATCGTAAAAACGACCATCAGTGCCTATCAATACAGAATGTGGTTTACCATCAGCCCCCATAACCGTTATTGGATCTTTAGCCTCAGTTCCATCGAAAGCTTCAATAATGTTTTTTATACCCTCTGGGGTGAGATTAAGATTTCCCTTTTCATCTCTCGGAACATTCGTATAGTCAGGATTATCTTTGACTAAATTTGTGGCATAAATAGCTTCATTATATTCCTGAATACGAGCCCTAGTTGCATCTCCAGCTCGCGAGATATCATATGAGGCTTTTGCTTCTGTCGCAGCAATTTGCGCTTCAGTATATTCGTCAGCAAGATTCTCTCTTCTTAGATTCCTCGCAAACATTTGTCCTGCAATAGGACCGTATTCAGCAGATAACAATCCTGGTATTGCATTCATTAGATCAGTTTGCGGCAAAGTTTGTTGTAAATTTTTTGCTGCGGTATTTATCCTTTCTTCAGGTGTAGTCATTCCTAAAGCCTTACGACCGTACTCCTGTATTTGTGGCATTTGACCTAAAGCCTGATTAAACAGCATACCCCCTACTCTTCGCGGATCCGCTCCTAGTCTGGACAATAATTTAGTCGCTGTGTTTTCAACTCGCGCACGATTAGTTGCTTTAGGATCGATAAATCTTGCTAATTGTTTTTCTATATCCATCAGCTATCTCCTCCTAATATTGCGCTTAAATCTGAGTTATATTCACCGCTGGCTAAAAAATCCAATAGACTAGACAATCCTTGCTGTCTTAACACAGTCGCAAGCTCTTCGGTACCGAGATCGTAGTCGAGCATCTGACTAACAAGATCTCTCTCGTAACCAGCCATCTGACGATCTGCTGTGCTAATAAGGTCAGCAACATTAATGGACGGCTGAGTAAGCTGCGATAGGAAACTATCGCCCAGGAGAGAATCGCGCAGCGCTGAAGAAGAGGCATCAACACCAAGACGCTTTTGATCAACCTCTAGGCCCAAAGCTCTTGCTATCGAGTCTGCTTCCATAGCCGCATCCTCTCTAGCAAAACCCATAGCTGTTAAAGCATCTCGACTTTTTTGTTCTTCGATTGCTTTCGATAATGCGAACTGTTCAGGAGATCCACCATAAGCAGCTGTCTGCAATCCAGATCGACCTTGATTAAACAATTGATTGTTTAATTGATCTTGCGCTCGTTGTTCTTGTGGAGTTCTTATTTCACGTAGACGATCATAGACAGCTTGCTCCCTGGCATCCCTATCAGATCTATCAACCTGACCAGTTACAGGATTTACATTACCGCCAAAAGGACTAGTCAATAAATTGATAAGTGCATTACGTTCTTTTGTCGGATTAAAACTTACTTCACCAGTATCAGGGTCAACAGTTTTTCCAAAAACTGTGTTGTAACCAAAGTTAGCAGCACCCGATAAATCAGTTTTTAATTTATCAAAAGGACTGTCTAACGTATAAGCCGAACCCCCTTTATCATCAAAAGTCACTTTGCCAGGACCAGCCGTAACTGTAAAAGGATCGAACTTAGTACTTGTTTTTAGTTCATCACGCAAACTATCTAAAGTTGTCTTTGCTGTATCACCTAAACCTTCAATTCTATCTGCTGCTTTATCTGCACTGGCTATTCCACCAATCGCAGCGATTAAGTTGCGAGTACCTTTATTGCTCTCATCTGTCAAAAAGTTATTAACACTGTCTTTACCAGAGCTAATAGTATCTTCTATATCTTCTACCCATTTAGGGTGATACCAAGTATGAGACATCAGTAAGTACCTCCATCAATCGTGGCAATCGTTGAGGTGCCAGTGATATTGACATCAGCAAAAGTTGTCAGACCCGTAAAATTTGCATTATTAGCGTCTGCTTTTGTTGCTGATGCTGTAGCGATGTTATTTAGTTCAGCGTCTATCTCACCACCTTTTACCACCTTATTAGGATTTCCGCTTACTAGAGCGTCTTTCGCAGCGAAATTTGTCGTTTTCACATAGTTAGTCACTTTTAATCTCCTAAAGCATCCTGCCAACTAAACTTTGGACGTTTAGTTGTTGGATGGCTATCTCTTTGCCACTGACAGTTGTTTCCAAGCCGATCTGGACTACAGTTCCAGATCCGCTTGCATTAACACGCTGTTCGTTAATTAATTGTGGTGATTCAGAATATTCGGCACCTTCATTAAACTCACTTAAATTATAAAAAGCCTCATTACTTTGAGGTAACGTGAATACTCGTTTTTTATAACTGGATTTATAGTCATACGCCCATTGCAGAGTGACATTTGCTTCTGACCCTTGGAAAGTGATTAGATTAATTTTTTTAAGGAATTTGAGCCTAGATGAATCACCAAAATCCATAGGATGGCTGTAGTAAGACATGACATAGTCGTTACCAATATCAGTCATCAAATTGTACTTTGACACGCCTGACTTTATACCGAACAAAAGTTCATCAGAATCGTTCAATAAAAATGCAAGTGGCAATATAGATGACCACGTTGTCGCTCTTAAACTGCCATCGTCTAAAGGAAAACGTGTATCAAAAGCATAAGTAGAACCAATACCAGTAAACGCTATTAAAACAAAAGCGTTGTTAGGGTCGAATACTGTTTTAATATTTGCATAATCTGCAGCAATTAAAGTCTTGATATCAAAATTAACATTTCTCGATATATCTCCAATAGGAGCTGATTTTTCTTGTATGGTCCTACCAAGACTACGAACACCAGTAAAATCAACGAAAATTAAATCAGAACCAATACTTACAACTACATCTCTGGAAACAGCACCTATATTTTCTACTGTATCACTAAGAACCATTGTAGAAGGATCATCTGCTCCTGCATAAACAATAAGGCTGTGTTTACCAAATATAATTAAGAAATTGTTATGTGTTCCCAATGCAGTAATTTCATCGTAACCACTAGGCCAAACATTTGTAAGGTCCAGGGATCCGCTTGATCCTGAATTCCAATCTACTCCATCAAGCAGATCAGACCAGTACAAAGTCTTTTTGTTGCCAGTAACGTCAGCAGCCCATACTCGACCGTAAGCTGCCAAACAAATGTGAGCATGTGGAGGTGTTCCCTGGGCGGCAGCATGTGCTGTAATAAGCGTTAATGCTGATGTAGAGGGATCATAAACTAGCGGAGCATGATCTCTTTGAAACATGTAGAACTTATTGCCCAAACTGCAGCTCGACCAGTTATTAGCCGTAATAGTATAAGCACCAGGAGTTATATCTGTTAAAGTTGTGTCGCCAGAGAAAATAGCATTATTACCAGCAGAGAAAAAAACTTTAACACCATCCTCTTGGACAAACTCATTAATATGTTCAATACCATCACTAGAACCAAGCACACTGGCACCGTTAGTGCTGACCATGCTGTGTCCTTTTCTTGCTGCTATTCTTCCTTGCTTATCAATAACAGCATTATCGCAAATAGAAGCAAATCCCTGGGGCTGTAAAAGTGGAGAATCTTGAGTATTGATTCCACCAAAACCAGGAGCTGCTATCGTAATGTTCTGTAATTGTTGAGCCATAGTTTAAACTGCGTAATAGGTTTCGTTTTGATATCTGTTTTGATCTATCGCAATCGCATCACTTAAAGCTGAATCAGCAACTTGAAATTGTTCTGCTGCTGACATGCCTCCAGTTTCTCCTCTTTCACGTAATGCCATACCGAAAGCTAATTGCAACACAGGGTTGCTCGGAATGGACAAAACATCAGTGTCAGCCACTAAATCAACTTGTGGAATAATCATATCGAATCTCAATTCTTGAGCAGCATCTGGCACTGGATTTAATTTAACTTTTAGATAACCATCTGCGCTCGTTCCTTCAAACATAAAATCTGTTGGAGATCCTGAAGGAGCAGTCGCTAAAACTGTATTGTTATTGAAATAAGTCAAATCGCGCTGATTCATATAGTTATTAGTTGCATTATTCATCGCCTGTTTAAAAATTGCGTTTTGATAGGCGTTTGTCAGCGTGTACTGTGACGTAGATGGAACAGTATTAAATGTCAAAGTAGTTCTTAATGCGGTCCATTCGTGTCGCAATTCTATTTGCTTTTTAGCATCATTAACTAATTCGCCTATCAACACTGAATAATCATTCTCTGGCGCTGTTGTAACGGTGCTTTCGCGCAACCGTTTCAACACGCCATTTATTAATTCCAAATATGTCATCCGAATAACCTCGATAGAAGAGATGTAGGATCTAACCTAATCCTGTCTAATTTAGATCTCGCTTGATCTGTTACTGGTGTATTGTCTGCAATTGTCATCAAAGTAGTTATTCCAGGGTCACCTTTTTCGCCCTTGTCGCCTTTTGCTCCAGTCGCACCTGTAGCACCAACAGCCCCAGCAACTCCGGCAGGGCCAGCAGGGCCAGCAGGACCAACTCCTCCAGCAGCACCAGCAGCACCAGCAGGACCAGCAGGACCAGCAGGACCGACTCCTCCCGTGGGGCCAGCAGGGCCAGCAGGACCAACACCTCCCCCAGGAGGTAATGCTACGACTATCCCTCCACCAGAAGGAGTTCGTCTTCCAGTAACTGTCGTATTAACAGTTGCTGTACCGTAATCATCGCCACCAATATTGTTATTTGTGCCTGACTTATCATTATTTGAATTATCGAGGTCACTAACATTGCCAGCTATATCTATTTTTGTTTTATCTAAATCTGTATCTAAGGCATGTTCCGCAAAAGCACCGCCATCGGAGGTTGGAAGAATCGAATATTGTTTTCCATCTAACAAACCTCCACCGACAAACTTACCTCCAACCGATTGATCATTTTTGTATGTTGTTCCATCCGCATGCACAAACACATCTTTGTCTGCATCATAGGTGTAAACATTTGAACTAGGATCTACGGCGCCTGTTTGACTTAAATCTGTAGGTTGATTTGTTGATGTGTCTTGATCATTATTGTTAGAACCTTGCTGCCCAGCATTTGCATTTTGATTACCAGGTGTTGTCTGTTGTTGATTGTTATTGTTTGGTGGTTTTCCTCCTCCTCCTCCTTTAGATCCACCAGGAGGACTCGATGCTCCTCCCCCAGATTGACTAGGCACCCCTGGTCCAAGCACTAAACCTCCATTTGTAGCTCCAGCATCTGCACCAGTATCCGCAGCCAATTCTCTGCCAATAAATCCATCTTTGTCAGTACGACTAAAAGGATCTAAAGTGTCTGGATCATGCGGTATATTTAATATAGTTAAAACTTCGGAAGCTGCCTCTCTTTTTTGTTCTTTTGTTAACGTAGGGTCTGCGTTTATTTCATCTATTCTTGCGAAAGCACTATCTCTGACAGATGCTTGTATTGCATCACCAGATAAATCTAACGAACTCCCTACACTTTGAGCTGTTGCTAATTGATTATCACCCAATACGCCACTCGCTTGATCGGCAAAAAAATCATCTATAGCACTTCTGTAATCTAAGACATTGTCGAATTGATCCCCAAGAGCAAAAGGATCAAATTGCTTAGTGACTAGTATTTCTTCCAAGGCGCGAGAAGATGAACCACTGTAAGGGGCATCGTCAGAACCAATATACTTTCTGTCTCGGATCGCTCCGTATAAATCGTCCTTATCCTCATCCATTATTTCTTACCACTTTGAGAGCCGAAATAATATGCACCCCCAGTACCTAAGAGGGCCGAGAGCTGTCCGAGTACGAGTGAGATTATGGTTTCATCGTTTTGATCGTGAGGCATAATCGTAATCATGCAAATAAATCCTCCATACAACAGCAAGCACAAAATGATAAATATCCGAGGAGTCCAATCGTTTGCTTCTCTATTTTTTTCTCTTGCATCTTGTCTGTCTTGAACCTCTGTCTTAAAACTTTCTA
>MDSZ01167345.1_pt1 | contig 14491 bp, 17 predicted proteins | sample 811201 | NCBI WGS metagenome assembly MDSZ01 (sample SAMN05326647, study PRJNA326480) | marine metagenome | isolation source: seawater | place: Indian Ocean: North | collected 2010
CATATCTAAATTTATTTCACTTCCAATTAATGAAGAAAAGGCAGACAATCTATTCAAAGCTCCTTCTAATTCTCTTACGTTGGTTGTAATTTTATGAGCTAAAAACTCCAAAATATTCTCAGAAATTTTTGCTGTAAGTTTTTCTGATTTTGCTTGAAGGATTCCAAGCCTTAATTCATAATTTAACGGATGAATATCCGCTACCAAACCCCATCCTAATCTTGATCTCATTCTCTCTTCAATTCCTTCGAGATCTTGGGGTGATTTGTCTGCAGAAATTATAAGTTGCTTATTCTGATCAATTAATGCATTAAAGGTGTGAAAAAATTCTTCTTGAGTAGAGTCTTTTCCTGAAATAAATTGAACATCATCAATCATTAAAACATCAACATTTCTGAATTGTTCCTTAAAGGCAACTGTATTTTTAAATCTCAAAGCCTTAATGAAATGGTACATAAACTTTTCTGCTGACATGTAAATCACCCTTCTCAAGGGGTTTCTTTTCTTTATTTCATGTGCTATTGCATGCATTAAATGGGTTTTACCTAGTCCAACCCCACCATATAAAAACAAAGGATTAAATGGGACATCTTTTGCTTCAGACACTCTCCTCGCTGCAGCAAAAGCTAATTCGTTCGGCTTTCCTACAATAAAATTTGAAAAGGTGAATCTGCTGTCAAGATCTGAACTTATAGATTTAAACACATCTTGATCATTGTTAGAAAATTTAACCTCATTCTTTTTTTGAGTGTGTTCTAAACCCTTTTTTGCGCCTTTTTCTGAATCTTTCTTAGAGACAATTATTTGAATGTCATTTATTTTCAAGTTTTCTACTAGCCAATAGCTTTTGATAATGTCCAGGTACTGCTCAATTATCCTTGTTCTAACAAAATTACTAGAGACACTAAGAATAACTTTATGATCATCATAATCTTCAAAAACCAAAACCTTTATCCAACTTCTGAATTGAGCATCACCAATCTTTTGTCTGATTCTTCCTCTAACTGTAACCCATTGAGCCTGTATTTCCACAAGATTTTTATCTTGAGATTTCATATTCATAACTATCTATCCTTGCTTCCATGGAAGATTGTGAAATTTCCAGCCATTTACGTTGCTTCTACGTCCAAAATTATCGTGTGAACCTTCAAAACCCTCGGAACAATTAAAACAATTCTCATAACCTTGGGAAGTCAAAAATTCTGCAGCAGATCTAGATCGAGCACCAGATCTGCACAAAAAAATTATTTTTGAATTTTTTTTTAAATCAGTTTCGCTAATTTCTTGAAGAAATCTTGGGTTTTTTTCCATTGTGGGGAAGGTTTGCCACTCAACAAATAACACTTTTTTTCCCAAGGAATCCAAATCTGGGACTCCGACTAAAGACCACTCAGCCGAGGTTCTACAATCAACCAAAAAACAATCACTATTTTCTTTGATTATATCCCATGCTTCATTAGGTGAAAGATCACCTGCATAATCTAAGTCCATAAAAATTTCCTACAAAAAGTTAAGACTATCTAATAACAATATTTGAATCAACAGAAACAAAAAAAAATTTATTTGGGGCTAGATTTGAGCCTTTTTGACAACATTGAAACGATTCTTGATGCTGTATTTTTTTTTAAAAAACCCTTTGTAGCAGCTCTTGAAATTTCAGCCTCTAATTTTAAAAAATTTTCTTTAATTGTAACCTTTTTACCCCCAGAGATTGAGGACTCAAAATTTTTAATACCAGTCCTAATTCTAGAAAGCCTAAATCTATTAATTTCTGCACGTTTTTCATTTTGCAAAATTCTTTTTTTTGCTGATTTAATATTTGCCATAATGAGGCTTTATACTGTCCTAAACATAGTGGGTCAAGGTTAATTTAATTATTTTTTGGCGAAATGGTAAAGACTACTTTAGTTTCTCCATTGTCGACAAGGTATTGAATTTCCAATATCTCATTTCCTCTGGTAAAAGAATTTATTCTCAATGATTTCCACCCTAAATTTGGTAAAACTTTCTTGTAATACTCCTGTATTTCCAAAACCTTATATTTACCCTTTATTTCTGAATACAAATACCTACCATCAACCTTGTCAAAGAGAATATAGGAGTCTTCTACACTTCTCATATCTTTGAATATAGGAACATCTCCTAACCCGTAAACAAATTGTTCTGCTACTGCATGGAAGTATATAAAAAATAAGCTTAGAATTTTTAAAAATATATGCATTATTTTTGACAGTTTTCGCAGAAAAACGTTGATCTACCACTTTGTTTAATTTTTTTAATAATTATTCCTTTAAAACATCTTAAGCAATTTTTTTTTTCTCTTGAATAAACCTTCAACTTATTTTTAAAGTAACCAATTTTTTCTTCAGAAACAATAAAGTTTTTAATAGTTGTTCCTCCAAATGATATAGATTTTTTTAAAATTTTTTTAGTTGATTTTATTATATTTACAATTTCAGAATTATTTAGGGAATTAGTTTTTCTCAGAGGACTGACTCTAGCATCATAAAGGATCTCGGAACAATAAATATTTCCTAAGCCTGCTATAAAAGATTGATTCATTAACAAACCTTTTAAATCAATCGTTCTTTTTCTAAAAGAATTAAAATACTCTAAATTAAAACTTTTACTTAATGGTTCAACTCCCATGTTGATAAGGTGTGATGAGTCAAAAACTTCTCGTTCATAGTAAATTTTAATAAAGCCAAATTTCCTAATATCATTAAATATAAGAACTTTTGTGTTTAAAAAAAAAATTAAATGATCATGCTTTTTCTCTATAAATTGATCATTTAAACGAAAGTATCCAGTCATACCTAAATGTATTAACAAACTAAATTTAGAATTCTTAAATAAAAGTATTAAATATTTACCCCTTCTTAAAATTTTTGCTATTATCATGTTTCGTAAACTTAAATTTAAATTTGAAGGGATCTTATATCTTAATTTTTCGTTGACTGTTGAAACTTTTAGAATTCTTTTCCCAACGACATAAGATTCTAAAAAACATCTCACAACCTCTACCTCTGGTAACTCTGGCATGCCCGATACTAACTTAAAAAAACCAAAAAACACTAAAAATATTATGAAAAAAAAATTTGTAAACCAAGTTTTTTCTAGTGTTTCAATAAAATATGACTTTATGAATGATCTAATGAGCTTTGGTTTACATCGCATTTGGAAAGAGAAAGTTATTTCCTTGCTAGAAATTTGCAAAGATTCATTGGTTCTTGATCTTGCATCAGGTTCTGGTGATATTTCAAAAAAAATAAACGAGAAATATGACTGTAAGTGTATTGCTCTTGACGCTAACATGGAAATGTTGAAGATTGCAAAAAAAAAAATGGATTCTAATGCACCTTTTTATATCTATGGTAATGCAGAAAATTTACCATTTAAAAAATTTATTTTTGATTATGTTATTGTAAGTTTTGGTTTAAGAAATTTTAATGATATTCCAGAATCTCTTGAACAAATTTATAGAGTTTTAAAAAAAAGAGGAACTTTTATTTGTCTTGAATTTAGTGAAGTAAATAATCCTATTTTTAGAAATATTGTAAAGGCTTACTTTAAAACTATTCCCAAGCTTGGACAATTTTTTGCGAATAATAAATTTGCTTATGATTACTTAGTTGAAAGTATACTTAATTTTCCAAATCAAGTTCAACTTACGAAAAAATTAACACTCGCAGGATTCAAAACGGTAAAAGTAATTGATATTATCGATGGTGTAGCTGCAATTCATATTTCTAAAAAACAATGAACTTTCTTAAAGATAAAAAAATTCTTCTTATTGTGACTGGAGGAATCGCTTGTTACAAGGCTTTAGATCTAATAAGGAGACTTCAAGATAAAGGAAGCCATGTTGAATGTATATTAACGTCAAATGCACAGGAATTTGTAAAGGTAATTACATTTGAAAGCTTACTGGCTAAAAAGGTTAAATCAAATCTATTCACTTTAGATCAAGAAAAAAATATGAGTCATATTAAACTTGCAAACGATGCTGAAATTATTTTGGTAGCACCGTGTACAGCTAACTTTATTTCAAAGATTTCTAATGGTGTAGCTGATGATCTTGCAACTAACGTTATGCTTGCTTCAAACAAACCAAAATTAGTTGCACCAGCAATGAACACAAATATGTGGAAGAATAAAGCTGTGCAGAATAATATTAAAATCTTAGAAAAAATTGGAATTACTGTTTTATCCCCTCAGTCTGGAAAGCTGGCATGTAGAACTGAAGGAAAAGGAAAGTTGATGGATGTAGATTTAATTGTAGATAATTTAAACTTTTTTTTCTCAGAAAAAAAACTTCACGGCATAAATGCAATAGTTACAGCAGGACCATCAATTGAAAGAATTGACCCGATAAGGTTTATTGGAAACTTTTCCTCTGGACTACAGGGATATGAAATTGCAGAAACATTATCTTTTTTTGGAGCAAAAACTGTCTTAATTAGTGGTCCAACAAAGATTTCACCTCCGTCTAATGTTGAACTTATATCTGTAGAATCAAGCGATGATTTTTTAAAAAAATCAATAGAAAAACTTCCAGTGGATATTTATATTTCAGTAGCAGCAATTTCTGATTGGAAAGCCAAAAATATATCAAAGAATAAATTAAAAAAAAAAACAACTTTCACTACTTTTAATTTAGAACAAAGTAAAGATGTCCTCAGATCAATAAGTACCCACAAAAAAAGGCCAAAACTTGTGATAGGTTTTTCAGCAGAAACAGAAAATTTATTAAAAAATTCAAAGAAAAAGTTTCAAATAAAACAATGTGACTGGATGATAGCTAATAAAATTACGAAAAAATATGGATTTGAGTCGAATAAAAATAAAGTTATTTTTATTGAAAAAAATAATGTTGAGGAATGGAAAGTTATGACAAAAAAACTTGTTGCTAGAAAACTAGTAAAAAAAATTGTTTCTTTTTTTAAAAACTATAAGTTATAAAATGATGAATAAAATCTTATTTAAGACCTTAAAGAACGGCGAGGATTTATATAAACTAAAAAAAGCTACACGAGGAAGCGCGGGCTTTGACTTAGTTGCAGCAGTATTTGATAAACAATCTCTTAAACCTCAAGAAACTCTCCTCATTCCTTGTGGTATTTCACTTGAGCTACCAAAAAGTTTTGAAGCTCAGGTAAGACCCAGATCGGGGATAGCCTTAAAAAATCAGGTAACAGTTTTAAATTCTCCTGGAACAATTGACTCTGATTACAGAGGCGAAATAGGTGTTATATTGATTAATCATGGTAAGAAAAATTTTGAAGTTGAAAGAGGCATGAGAATTGCTCAGATTGTTTTTCATAAGCTTCCTGAAATAGAAATAATTGAATCAGAAACTCTTTCTAAAACAGCTAGAGATAAAGGAGGGTTTGGTTCAACCGGTTTGGATTGAATAGAGGTAATTTGTTCAAAATACAAAAAAGAATTATTTACGCAATTGAGGCTGTTTTAGATATCGCTTTAAATGCAGGTGTCAACCCAGTTCAAAATGTAGCAATAGCAACAAGACAAGGTATTCCAAAAAGGTATTTAGAACAGACTCTTCAAATTTTAGTAAAGAATAACATTTTGGTAGCCTCTAGAGGTCCTAGAGGCGGGTATCGTTTAGCAAAAGAAAGAAGGAAGATAAAAATTTTAGATATAATTAAATCTGTTACCAAAGAAAAGGAGATGAATGACTTGTACAAATCAAATATTTCCAAAATAATTATTCAACCAATGATCGATAAATTTCTGGAGGATTCCATGGTTTATCTAGATAAAATTTCAGTTGAAGATGTTTATAATCAATACAAAAAAAAGAATAAAGATTATTCTGATAAGAAAGTAGACTTTGTTATTTAAAAATAAAAAAGTTTTTGACTCTATTGATCAGACTATTGGAAATACACCAATGGTAAGGCTTAAAAATCTTAAAAAAAAATTCAATCTCAACGGACAAATAATTGCAAAACTAGAATTTTTCAATCCTCTAGGATCGGTAAAAGATAGAATTGGTTTAGCAATGATTGACCAAGCTGAGAAGGAAAAAAAAATAAATTCTGAAACAACAATAATTGAACCTACTTCGGGGAATACCGGGATCGCACTAGCGTTTGTATGTGCTACAAGAGGCTATAAACTAATTCTAACAATGCCTTCAAGTATGTCTTTGGAAAGAAAAAAAATGCTTAATTTTTTTGGAGCTAAAATTGTCCTTACTCCAAAAGAAATGGGAATGTTTGGTGCAATCGACAAAGCAAAACAAATTAACAAAAACATACCTAATAGTTTGATACTTGATCAATTTTCCAACAAGGCTAACCCGTCTATTCATTATAATACAACAGCTAAAGAAATATGGGAGGGTGTTGACGGAAAAATTGATAATTTAATATCAGGTGTAGGCACTGGAGGAACTATTTCTGGAGTTGGAGCTTTTTTAAAAGAAAAAAATAAAAATATAAAAATTATTGCTGTGGAACCTGAGGATTCAGCTGTTATAAGTGGAAGAGAAGCAGGATCACATTCAATTCAAGGAATAGGTGCGGGTTTTATACCAAAAAACTTAGATGTTGGTATTATTGATGAGATACTTTCAATAAGTAATAACTCTGCTTTTTTTTTTTTCAAGAGAGTTAGCTAAATGCGAGGGGATTCCAGGTGGTATATCTACTGGTGCAGCTATTGCTGCAGCGATTGAAATTCATGAAAGAAAAGAAATGCAAAATCTTTGTAGTGTAATAATTGTTCCTTCTTTTGCTGAAAGATATTTATCGACTGAACTTTTTAATGAGTCATGATGTTAAAGCTTACCGACAAACAAACTGAAAAATACTCCCGCCAAATTATAATTGAAAAAATTGGTACTAGTGGTCAAAAAAAAATTTTTAAATCTTCTATTTGTATAGTCGGTTGTGGTGGCTTAGGTTCCTCAGCAGCTCAATACCTTTCAATGACTGGTGTTGGAAACATAATGCTCATAGATAACGACTTAATCAGTTTGAGTAATTTAAATAGGCAAACTTTATTCTATGAGAAAGACATTGGTAAATCTAAAGTTGATATCCTAAAAAGAAATTTACAAGAAATAAACCCTGAAGCAACGATTAAAATTGGAAAAAAAAAAATTAATAAAAAAAATATAGACAATTATTTATCTCCTTACAAAATAATACTTGATTGCACAGATAATTTTCAATCTAGATACTTAATAAATGAGTATTGTTTTAAAAAAAAAAAAATATTAGTAAGTGCAGCGCTTCAAAATTTTGATTTACAGGCATCAGTTTTTTCATCATGGAAAAAGGGACATTACCCATGCTACAATTGTATCTTTCCTAAAACAAATAATACCTTTAATCAAAGCTGCGACGAACAAGGAATTGTTGCTCCTGTAGCTGGTTTTGGGGGAGTGTTGCAAGCTATGTTAACTATCAAATTAATAATCGATCCATCCCAAGAAATTTTTCAAGAGCTCATTTTATTTGACACTTTAGGAAGAAACTTTCAAAAAATTAAAATTAAGAAAAATGCTAAATGTAAAGTTTGCAAGATATAGATTATTCTCTTTTTCTCACTACTAAGTCAGGAAGAGCTTTTCCTTTAGCAAAAGAAAGAATATTTTTAAGAACTCGTTCACCCATCGCTTCACGACTCTGGCTGGTTGCAGAACTGATATGTGGAAGTAAAACAACATTATCTGATTCAAAAAGTTTTTGAGTAATTTGAGGTTCATGTTCAAATACATCTAGCCCTGCCCCACCAAGCTTTTTTCTAACAAGAAGCTCAGCTAAAGATTCTTCATCGATTATTTCTCCTCTTGATGTATTAATAACAACACAACTCTTCTTTAACAGTCTTAATCTCCTTTTGGATATCAAATGAAAAGTTTCAGGGGTATAGGGACAATGTATTGAGAGTACATCAATATGAGAAAGCATTTTATCTAGATCTCCCCAGTATTTTGCATCATTAATTTTTTCTATTGATTTATTTAACTTTTTTCTATTATGGTAGTGAATTTCCATACCTAAGACTTTTAATCTCTTTGCTACAGCTAGTCCAATCCTCCCCATACCTATAATACCAAGTTTTTTACCTAAAATTCTCTCTCCTAGTGTTTCACTTGGCCCCCAACCACTCCACTCTCCTTTTATTATTTTTTCTCTGGCAACTAAAATTTTTCTGCAAATCATAAGAAGCATTGTCAAAACAACATCGGCAGTATCATCAGTGAGAACATCTGGAGTATTTGTTACTTTAATTTTTTTTTCATTAGCTGTAATTAAATCTAAATTATCCACACCGTTTCCAAAATTAGATATTAGTTTTAGTTTTTTTCCTGCTTTTATAATTGATGCGTCAATTGTATCTGATATACATGGAATCAAAATATCTATATTCTCAATTTTTTTTTTTAAATCTTTGTACGAATATTTCTTATCATTTTTATTTAGTACAACTGAAAAATTTTCTTCTAGCTTTTTTTCTATTTTTTCTGGTAATTTCCTAGTTATGAGAACTTTTATGTGTTTAAAATTCTGTATCATATACTTTATTCTGTTAATTATAACATTTAATGAGGTTGATGCTTCGAAAAAAAATAAATATTTAACTACCCGTTACAACGAAGTAAATGTCCGAAATGGTCCAGGACTTAATAACCTTATTCTTTTTAAAATTCTAAAGAAAGGGTACCCATTGCTTATTATTGAAAAGTTTGAAAACTGGTACCGTGTCATTGATTTTAATGATAATAAAGGTTGGGTATCAAAAACTCAACTTTCAAGCGATTCTTACGTAATTATGGTAAGGAAGTCAGAAAAAGTTTTAAAATTTCCAAACCATAACTCAAAAATATTAGCATTAGCAAAAATGAATTTTATTCTAGAATTAGAAAAATGTAGAAAAAAATGGTGTAAAGTAAAAAGTGATAAAATTAAAGGTTGGGTCCCGAAACAAAGTTTATGGGGGGTAGACTGATTAACTAAATGTCGAAATCCTTTTTTAATTCGCTTTTAGTTTCCAAAGATAATTCACTAAAGTGCTTATAATTTTTATGACTAAAACCTAGAAACACAACACTTTCATCTTTAACAAACTCTTTAATTAGATCTTCAGTAAAATCAAAATGTAAAAAGTGAACTGAAGAAGCTTTTCCTTCTTCGCTTGTTCTATCAGTATCTTGTTCTGGTCTAGATATAATTTTTTGTTCACCTACTTGAAGAAAAATTTCTTCTTCAATACCACCAACTGAATTTAAAAATTCCTTTCTTTTAAATTCGTTATCAATTTCAAACATCAAAGTGGCGACCAGCTCTTTTCCTTTTGGAACTAGTGGGTTATATGCTTGCAACTCATCTTTCATTTGTTCAATCCCACCTCTTTCAATGTATAACATTTCTTGAACTTGATAAATCATTGTATCGTAACATTCAAAATAAAAAGTAGCATAGGGGCCAACAGGAATTCTTCTAAATTTTTTAATTTGAGATATTTCCTTTTTTATCTTAGGTCTTTCGTTGATGTATTTATCAATATTAATCACATCGTTTTCTTTAATATTAAATCTTTTCATTTTTTCTCCTTTACTTTATTGCCATAGATTTGGCTATGATTTCTAGGGGGTGTGATAATACTTTCACGTTTTTTGAATTGTCGATTTTATTGACACCTTGCTTTATATGAGTACCTGCAAGAGGGCACTCTGAAACAACGTACTCATTTTCAAACTGAATTACTTTACGTGCCACAGGCTTGCCAACTTTAATTGCCATCTCGAAATTATTTTTCTTTACTCCCCAAGAACCTCCATGACCAGAACACCTCTCAATGACATCTAACTTAAGTTGAGGAATAAGTTTTAATAATTCTGTTGCTTTTTGTCCAATATTTTGAGCCCGTGAGTGACATGAAATGTGGAGGGAAATATTATTTTCCTTATCTAATGGTTTTAACAAATGCTTATTTTTATCGTTGATATTTTCAACAAGGAACTCGCAGATATCCTTAGTTTTTTCTGATAGTTTTTTTACATCAGTATTTTTTGGTAAAAGTAGTGGCCACTCAAATTTAAACATTAACGTACATGAAGGAACAATCGACAAAATTGTGTATCCTTCATCTATAAATTTTTTCAGTTTTGAACTTGTTGTCGATGCCTTTAGTGAAACAGATTCAATATCCCCACCTTCAAGTTGAGGCATACCACAACATCCGTCATAAAAAAATTCATTATGAATTTCTAACTTATCTAATACTTTTTTTGCAAGAAAACCTAGATCAGGGTTGTTATAATTTACGAAACAAGTCGGAAAAATGACTACTTTAATTTCGTTGTGTTTGGTAACAACTTTTTTTTTGTTAGTTTGATCAATCAATGTTTTGTTGAAAAATTTTGGTAATTCGGCTTCTTTGTCTATTTTAAGTAACATTTCCATAATAGGTCGTGTAACTTTATTTGATGTTTTTGTAGACCAATTTGCGAGATTAGAGAATTTTGAAAAAAACTTTCCATTTCTATCTGTTTTTGTAAGTTGATCGTCTACTAATTTATTTTTACCCTTTTTTCTTTCGGCAACTCTATATCTTAACATTAGATGTGGAAAATCAATGTTGAATTCGTGAGGAGGCACATAGGGACATTTTGTTAAAAAACACATATCACAAAGAGTACAGGCGTCTACAACATCTTTAAATTTATCGCTAGACACAGTATCCAATTCTCCGGATTTAGATTCGTCAATGTAATCAAAAAGCTTTGGGAAACTTTCGCAAAGATTGAAGCATCTTCTACATCCGTGACAAATATCGAATACACGCCTAAGTTCATCGTCTAAAAGTTTTTCATCGACGAAATTTGGGTTACTCCAATCGATAGGATGTCTTATTGGAGCCCCTAAGCTACCTTCTTTTGTTGACATAAAATAAAATTTTAGGGGAGGTTACTCCCCTAATTACCTATTACATATCATCTAATGTTCTTTGAAATTTTCCTGCGTGAGACTTTTCAGCTTTTGCTAAGGTTTCAAACCAATCGGCTATTTCATCAAAACCTTCGTCCCTTGCTGTTTTAGCCATACCTGGATACATATCCGTGTACTCATGAGTTTCTCCAGCTATTGCGGCTTTTAAATTTTCTGATGTTGATCCTATCGGCTCACCTGTTGCAGGATCTCCTACTTCTTCTAAAAACTCTAAATGGCCATGAGCATGACCAGTTTCGCCTTCAGCTGTGGACCTAAAAACGGCAGCCACATCATTGTGACCTTCAACATCTGCTTTTTGAGCAAAATAAAGATATCGTCTGTTTGCTTGAGATTCTCCAGCAAATGCTGCTTTCAAATTTTCCTCAGTTTTACTTCCTTTAAGTGACATAATTAATCTCCCATAAAATTAAAATAACAATATAATGTAAAAAAAAAAAAATTATCAATATTAAATTAGAATTATTCTAATTTAAGATAATGATTATCAATATCAATCTGAGATATTTACAACCACCTCAACCGATTTTAATTTTTTTCCCTTGGGTATTTTTGGTAGACTTGAGATTTCCACTTCAGAAGATTTAATATCACTCAGTTTTTCAGTACTCTTACAAAAAAAATGGTGATGCCCTTTGGTGTTAGTATCAAAATAAATTTTGTCGCTAGATAATCTAACTGATTTTAGGATTTCGTGTTTAGTAAATTGATTAAGACAATTGTATATTGTTGCCAATGAAATTTTGTAATTGTTCTCATTGACTTCTTTATAGACATCTTCAGCTGTAAAGTGATGGTCACCATTTTTAAAAAGAATTTCAATTAATCTTGTTCTTTGAGTTGTCACTTTAAGTGGAGAGCTTTTGAGAATATTTAAAGCTCTGTCTATATGTGGATTATTTTTCATGATTGCATGATAAATGAAATTTGAAAAAATTACAATCCCTTCATAATTCTATCAACCAATTGATTTACCTTTGGGATAAATCCACCTTTATAAAAAGGGTCCATAGCAAATCTATAAACGGAATGACCAGCAAACATTAATTCGTTTTCAAGGTTTGATAGACCATGACTGATTTTCTGAAGAGTTTTTTGTATACAAAAAGATCTTGGATCGGCTTTTTTACCAGTAGTTCCTCCCTCCTCTTGGGACCAATTGCTAAACAAGCATTGAGATAAACAACCCATGCAATCGATCTGATCCTTAACGATCTGGCTTGCTTTTTTGATTGTAACCCATATCAATGTATTATTAGGGGTAGTCATAGGTTTTGAAAACCCCTTTTTTATCCATTCTACTATTTTAGGTTTATCACAATTTTTGACATAGAAGGTTCTTTTTCTAGGCCCAATCTCAATTTTTTCATTAAACTCATTCGTCTGCTCCTTTAGAAAAGGAGTTTGTCTTTGTGACCTCTCTTCAAGTTCAAGTAAAAATTTATTTTTGACAGCTGAAGAATAAAATCCGGTTGGACTAAATTTATGAAGACTTACTTCACCTTTTTTAATTGTCATAAGTTTTCTTTTCCAAGCCTCTGGTATGGGACTTTCCTCTGTTAATAATGGCCTTGTGCCAAATTGAAAAGCAATCTTTCCTATTTCATCATTACCAATCCAATCCTCCCATTCAGATAAATTCCAAACTCCTCCAGCCATAATTATGGGTATCTCTTGTAATTTAAATTCATTCATCAAACTACGAAGATTTCTTACTCGTTCGTAAGGTGGTTGGGGTTTGAGTGGATCCTCGCTGTTTGACAACCCGTTATGTCCTCCTGCTAGCCATGGATCTTCGTAGACCACACCTCCTAGAAATTCTACTGTTTTTCTGTATGACCTTTTCCATAAAGCATTAAAAGCCCTAGCAGAAGAAACTATTGGATAATAAAATATGCCATATTTTGCAGCTATATCTGACAATTTATAAGGCATTCCTGCACCACATGTGACTCCATCAATTATGTCACTTGCTTCTTCCAATGTTCTTGTCAAAATTTCTTCAGCTGCAGCCATTTCCCATAATATATTAATGTGAATTGGAGCGTTTTTTCCTGCAATATCTCTAGCAATTCTTGCTTGCTCAATAGCTCCTGAAACTGAAAAATCAATTAATTCTCTATGCCTGCCTGATCTAGTTTTTTCCTTGTAAATTTGTGGTATTAAGTTTCCATTTTTATCATAGGAGTCTGCATTCACTCCGGAAAATGTGCCAACACCCCCAGCTTTAGCCCATGCACCCGAACTTTCTCCGCTACTAATTGCTATTCCTTTACCACCTTCCACAAGAGGTAGAGTTTCTTTTCCTGACAAAACAATAGAGTCTATTTTTTTCATATTAAACTTCTTTAATACTTAACTTTACTTTACCTCTATCATCAACACCAATAACTTTCACCTTTACTACATCACCCTCATTGACAACATCAGTTGTTTTTTCAACTCTTTCGTCCTTGAGCTGACTAATATGCACAAGGCCATCCTTAGCTCCAAGAAAATTCACAAAGGCGCCAAAGTCAGTAGTCTTAACAACTTTTCCCTCATAAATCCTTCCAACTTCTGGTTCAGCTACAATATTATTAATCATTTCTCTAGCCACCTCACCATCTTTTGATTTTGAAGCAAATATTGAAATAAGTCCATGATCATCGATTTCAACCTTTGCACCAGATTTTTCGCAGATATCTTTGATAACCTTACCACCAGAACCAATTACTTCTCTAATTTTGGATTTATCAATTTTTATACTAATAATTTTAGGAGCATTAGGTTTAGTACCATCTCTAGACTTGTCAATAACCTTGTTCATTTCTTTTAGTATATGTTGTCTTGCCACTAAAGCTTTAGATAAAGCAATATTCATAATTTCTTGCGTAATTCCATCAACTTTTATATCCATTTGAAGAGCTGTAATTCCTTCGTCTGTGCCTGCTACTTTAAAATCCATATCACCAAGGTGATCTTCATCTCCAAGAATATCAGTTAAAACGGCAAAATTATCACTTTCTTTAATCAGTCCCATAGCTACGCCAGCAACTGGTTTTTTAATGGGAACACCAGCATCCATTAAAGACAAAGAAGTACCACAAACTGTTGCCATTGAGGATGATCCGTTAGATTCGGTTATCTCAGATACAACTCTAAGTGTATAAGGAAAATCACTTACTTCTCTAAGAACTGGGTTTATTGAACGCCATGCAAGCTTTCCGTGTCCAACTTCTCTTCTACCAGTTGAACCGATTCTTCCAACTTCATTTACTGAGAAAGGAGGAAAGTTATAATGAAGAAGAAATTTTTCTTTCAAGTCGCCATCTAATGTGTCAAGCATCTGCTCGTCAGAACTAGTACCTAGAGTAGTGGTAACTATTGCCTGAGTTTCTCCCCTTGTAAACAAAGCACTTCCATGTACATTATCTAAAACGTCAACTTTTACATCAATATCTCTCACAGTATCCAGGTCTCTTCCATCAATCCTTTTCTCTGTTTTCAGAATTGACTCTCTA
>MDSZ01046419.1_pt1 | contig 14489 bp, 5 predicted proteins | sample 811201 | NCBI WGS metagenome assembly MDSZ01 (sample SAMN05326647, study PRJNA326480) | marine metagenome | isolation source: seawater | place: Indian Ocean: North | collected 2010
AAAGAAAAATCGTTTCCGTTTGGAAAATTTCAAACGAAAAACGAAGAAAACAAAAACAAAATGAAGATTCTTATCTTCACCAACACTCATGTATAAGATCACACGCGCACATATTACTGTATAGAATACACACACACACACACACACACATAATTATTAACATCAACGCGCAAAACTATCTATATAATTTGGTACAAACACACGTATACAACAATGAAATTTACGAAGGCGATTTCAAGGCACCTTCACGGTGTTGCTTTTCTCTTTGGTGAGACCTCCTCCTTTGCTCTTCCCGCGCCACAACAAGCGAATAGGCGTCCCGTCGAATCCAATATTTTTTCTCAACTGCCTTTCCATGTACCTCTTGTACGTGTCTGAGAACAGCTTCGGGTCGTTGCAAAAAAACACAAACGTCGGCGGTCGAATAGCCGCTTGCGTAGTGTAATAGATTCGGCCTTTTTTGTTCGCCTTGGCTGGCGGCGCCTTCCACAACGTCGCCTCTTGCACGACGGCGTTTAACGTCGCCGTCGTTAACCGTTTCTTGTGTATCACGGAAGCCTCATACGAAGCGTCTAAAATCTTCGAAATTCTCTGCCCTGTTAATGCGCTCGTATAAATAATATTCGCCCACTCAAACACTCGCAACTTTGAACGCAAGTCGTCCGAGTATGAGTTCATCGTGTACGTATCTTTATCCACTAAATCCCACTTGTTGCAACACAAAACGAGCGCACATCCCTCTTGCACAGCTCTTTCCGCTAAAACAAAGTCCTGTTGTGTCGCGCCTTCCGTAGCGTCGATGACCAAAACGACAACATCGGCGCGTTTCATCGCTTGTAAAGCTCTGCCGATGGATTGTTGCTCTAAACCAAATTTTTTCTCCTCGCCTTTGATACTTTTTGAATCTCTTTTAATTTGCGTTCGCCTTCGAATACCCGCCGTATCGATTAATGTAAACTCTCTGTCTGGATGGTTCTTATCGATCACGTCCGTATCGATCGTATCTCGAGTTGTTCCTGAAAAATCAGACACGATCGACCTTGGCGTTCCAGCTAAACCGTTCAGTAAAGAACTCTTCCCGACGTTCGGTCGTCCAACGATAGCGACTTGAATAGGTAACGGCTTATCCTCTTTGTCCTTATTTGCATCCGCGATAGTTATTTGTTCTTGCATCGTCGGTGGTTCTGGTAAACTTTCGCAAACCGCATCCAATAATTCCCCAGTTCCCGTGCCGCTAATCGCCGAAACTCCAATTGGCGCCACGTTTTTCGAAGACAACTGCCAAAAATCTAAAACCATCTCTTCGCCTCTTGTGCTCGATTCGCACTTGTTCACCGCTAAATGGACCGGAATGTCCGCGTGATGCTTCCTCAACCAACGAAAAATTTCTTTATCCGCGGCAGTTAATCCAGATTGACCGTCTGTGACGAAGATTAAAACGTCCGCCTCTCTCACCGCTTCCGCTGCTTGCGCTTCAATCATCCCGGGTAAAATTTCGACGCCTCCAATTCGATCGATCGAAGGCGCCGCGTTTGGGTCTCCGGGTAAACTTTCCAATCCACCCGTATCCACGAGCATAAACTCGTGGTCTCCCCAAAATGCTCTCACGTACATTCGATCTCTCGTGACCCCTGGCTCATCAAAAACGATCGCTCTTTTCGTCCCCGTCAATCGATTAAACAGCGCCGACTTCCCCACGTTCGGTCGTCCGACCACGGCGACTTTCGGTAACAACTCCTGCGGAATGGTTCCCCAATCTCTCCTCGTCCGTCGTCTTCTCGTTTTCTGGTCGTCCTCTGGGACTTTTTTCTCCTTTTCTTCTTCTTCCTCCTCCTCCTCTTCTGTGGTGTGATCGCTCACCGTTTTCGTCAGTTCCAACTGTTCCATGCTTTCCGCCGAGACTTTGGCCAATTCCTTCGCCCAAGAAGAGGCAAATTTCTCCGCTTCTCGATCCATCTCTCTTTGCTCTTTCGAGGGGACTTCGACGGTCTTCGTTCGATTCGAGTCGATGGCACTCGCGGTTGTTTTTTTCTTCGTCTTCGTCTTCTCTTCTTCTTCTTCTTCTCCTCCTTTCGCGCCCGTCGTCGATTCGTTTTTTGCAGCGGCGGCGGAACAATCTGGACGAGAAAAGGAAGACAAAACGCGGGGCGACCCCACGACGGAACGCGGTCTCACTCTCGTCGTCGAAGACGCACCCCGGGCCCTCTTCAAAGAGGCGAGCACCGTCATCGCACCTCCGCCAATTTGGTTCCTCTTCTCCTCCTCGTCGTCGTCCTTCTCGTCGTCGTCCTTGCCGCGACACCGTCCCGAACAAGACACGAGCGTCCTCGTCGGCGTCGGTTGTTGGCGACCACCAGAGACGACGACGACGAGGCGACGACGAAGAAAAAAAGAGCGTCGAAGCAGACCACCGAGCGCGACGTGGCGTCCACTCGTCGAAGCCATCATCATTTTTGGACGACGACTTTTTTTCCCAACTTTTGGACGTGTGACGGAAGGAAGGAAGGAAGGAAGGAAGGAAGGAAGGAAGAAAGGACGGACACACGACCGCCAATACTTTTAGAGCAAAGGGAGTCGTCGTATGTAGCACAAAAGTCTTCTTCTTCTTCTTCTTCTTCAGAAAAAAACGAAGAACGAAAAAGTGCTTTCTTTTTCAAAGACTTTCTTCTTTTTCGACAACAGTCTCGACTTGAAGAAGAAGAAGAAGAAAGATGGGAAAAACGCAAAAAAATGTACGACGACAAAAATTCTTTTCCATCGGAAGTTTTTTTTCGTTCGTTCGGGTTGTTTGGGGCATTTTTTAGGAGTATGGCCAAAAATCGTCGTTCCACAGATATATCTCTCTCCCTCTTGTACGTATAAAAAAAGCGAGTCCATTTTTATACGACAAGCACATCTCGATATCATTGCATCGAGGAGTATTGGACGCGCGCAAAAAAATTCTAACAACCTTTAAAAAGACGCAACAGAAACACAACAACAAAAAAAGACGATGATTGATGCGACGTCTTCGACAACAACGACGGAGGGGAAAAGCGACTTTGATGATGACGCGTATTCTGGTGGTCTCGGCGAGCGACTGGCGTCTGCGATGCGGCTGAAGGAAGGAGGAGGAGGAGGACCCCCGACGTCGAGGAGAAAAGACGCGTGCGTCACGTTTACATTTCGAGTGAAATTTTACACCAATTGGGGAGAGAATGTCGTCGTGTGTGGGAAATCGCGCGCGATGGGCGCGTACGATCCCACGAAAGGGGCGTGGATGAGCTGCGAACACGTGCCGAAGAAAAAGAAGAAGATACAGATACAGAAGAAGAGAGACCCCGGTGATGGAAGAAGTCTTTTGGCCCCGGAAGAAGAACGCGATGGTGATGATGATGATGATGATGATGCTGCCCCCAGAGAAAGCGACGACGACTTTGACGAAGAGGAGGAGGAGGAGGAGGAGTACGAAGGAGACGAACTGGTGTGGACGACGACTAAAACCATGCGATGGGAGGACCTGGTGGAATACAGGTACGCGGTGGTGGATTCGCACGGGTCGGTGATATTGTGGGACGCACCCATTCGAATACCCGCGCTCGAACGGCGGACGTCTCAATCTTTAGAGCGCTTGGACGGAGGCGCCGGGAACGGCGAAAATGTGGTGGTGGAGTTTATGGACACATTCGAGAGAAAGAACCACGAGGAGACGCTGTTTTCAAAGAGAATATTCGCCGAGGTGGTTTTGGATAAAGCGTTATTAGAAGGAAGTGGAGAAGGAGGGCGTAGCAGTATGAGTAGTGATAGTAGTAGAAATATTGGTGGAGCGATGAATGCTGTCGTGAAGCCTCAGCCGTGCGAATTTTTGCGAAGCGGCATTTTGTGCGAGAAAAGGAGTGACACTAACGACGACGCGAGCTTACGTGTGGTTGTTTTACGGTTTCAAGTAAAAGCGATGCGAATGCCAAGTAAACGCCCGGGAGGTAAAGTTTCCGTGAGAGTGACGGGAAGTTGTCAATCGCTTGGGAAGTGGGATCGCTCGCGAGCTATGCGAATGGGAAACGACGAGTGCTTTGAAGTGCCGTCTATGCCGACCGATGCGTTAGAGCATACCACTAACGGAGCAGATAGTAGTACTATTGGTTACAACAATAATAACAACAACGGATACTGCTGGCACTTAGAAGTCGCGTGCGCTTCGAACGAGCTTCCCGTGAGATACAAGTACGAAATTTGGGACGACGATATCGAGCAAGTCATCGAGTGCGAAGAATACGCGCGAACTATCGGTATCGATTGGGACCTGGAAAAATGCAAATTCGAAGAAGAGCAACGAAAAACAAACACAAACAACAACCAAAATTGGGGAGAAGTTAGAGGGACGACGACAGAAATAAACGACGGCGAGGAACATCCAGAGAAAACACCGATGAAACACCGCGCGACGCCGTGCCAAAAGAAGATGTCATCGTCGTCGTACGAGCCACCAAAATGTATCGTAGCTTCTGACGGACACTTTGCGCACGCGAAACCATTTCGTTGTGCAGGCGTTGCGGTGCCAGTCTTCTCTTTGCGATCTTCGAAGTCCCTCGGTTGTGGTGAGTTTTTAGATCTCAAATTGATGGCAGATTTCTGCCGCGAATCCGGATTTCGGATTTTACAGTTGCTCCCGGTCAACGACACGAGAGTGCACGGGATGTGGTGGGACTCGTATCCGTATAGTTCTTTGTCCGTTCACGCTTTGCACCCGTTGTATTTGCGCGTGACTGAACTCGATCAAGAGGAGTTGAATTTCCCTGGGAGCGAGGAGATGACGAAATATATCGAGGCAAAACGCCGTGAGCTTCAAGAGCTGAAAGAAGTCGACTACGAAGAGACGCTTCGAGTGAAAATGCTCGTCGCTCGAAAGTTGCACAAGGGTTTCCTCGCTTCGATGCCACAAGGAAGTGGTGCATATACAAACGGGTTGTATATGAGTAGTAGTAGCAGTAAGAAAGCTTTACTTGAGTCTTTCGAGCGGTTCGTGAGCGAGAACCAGGAGTGGTTGAAACCGTACGCGGTGTTTTGTGCATTGGCTGAAATTTTTCAAACCACTGAGCATTGGCTGTGGGGTCACCTCGCGAAGTGCGACGATAAACTGATCGAGAAATTGACCGATCCGGAAACATCTCCTATTTATTCAGAGGGCGTGCACTTCGTGTACTACTTGCAGTGGCGTTTGCACGTGCAACTGAAAGAGGCCTCTTCATATTTGAAACAGTTTGGCATCGCGCTTAAAGGCGATTTACCGATTGGTGTCGATAAACGTTCCGTGGATGTGTGGAGAAAACCAGAGTTGTTCCGTTTCTATACAAACACGGGCGCACCACCCGATGCATTCAATAAGATCGGTCAAAATTGGAAGTTTCCAACCTACGATTGGGAACAGATGAAACGGGATGGAAATTACAGTTGGTGGCGTTCGAGATTACACTTGATGGAGAAATATTTTTCGCTCGTTCGCGTGGATCATATCTTGGGATTTTTTCGCATATGGGAACTGCCAGCTCACTGCGAGTCTGGAATTATGGGTCGGTTTCGCCCGTCTGTCCCAATATCAAGGCAAGAACTCGAAGCAGTCGGCCTTTGGGATATCGATCGATTGACAATTCCCAGAGCAGACGCGTCTGACATGGAATTCTTTTTCGGCACGAGAGCGGCGGAAGTTGCCGCTCGATTTTTCGATGAAAACGAGCTCTTTACGAACGCCGGTGACTCAAACGTCCATAGAAGAGGAGGAGGAGGAGGAGGAGGAGATTCCTCGTTCACCAAGCGTTTGCAAAACAAATATTGGACGTTCAAACCTGAGTTTTCCACGGAGGTGCAAATTTTAGAGTGCGAGCAGTTGAAAATTCGAGAAGGATCGCCAGATTGGCTCGTCGCTGAAACGAATGAAATTAAAAACGGTTTACTTGAACTCACCAGAAACGTCTGTTTGTTGAGATCGGCGTACGATCCAAACGCTATCGAGAGTGTTCATAGCGTTGCGATGTTTGATAAGGATGCGTTTTATCCAAGATTTGATATGGAACAAACGCGGCTGTTTCAAAAGCTCGAGTGCTGGCAGCGCAGCACACTTTCTCGAATCAGTCACGAACATTTCACGACGCGACAACGGTTCTTGTGGACCCAAAACGCGCACACGACGATACCTGCGATTACAAACTCGACAAACATGCTCGTTTGTGGCGAAGACTTGGGATTGGTTCCGGATTTTGTTCCCGGAGAGATGCAAAATTTGGGCATTTTGGGTTTGCGCATTCAACGGATGCCGGCGCCTGAGCAAGACAACGACAGCAACAACAACAGGGAATTTGGTATTCCGAGCAGATACCCTTACGATACCGTGTGCTCTCCTTCCTGTCACGACACGACAACATTTCGCGCCTGGTTCGAAGAAGACGAAAATAGACGCAAAAAGTACTACTCGCAGATTCTCGGTCAAGACATCTCGACAACACCGAAACAGTGCACGACGGAAACTATGCGTAAAGTCATCAAGCAACACTTAGAGTCTCCCAGCGCGTTAGCGATATTTGCGCTGGCGGATGTTTTAGCCATGGACGGAAAGTACATAAACGAACGCGACCCGAACGAAGAGACCATCAACGATCCGACAAATTCGCGTCACTATTGGAGATTTCGGTTTCATATAACTTTGGAAGATATGAAGAAGAACGAACGGTTAATGGGCGACCTCAAGAAGATGGTTTTTGAGAGCGGCAGAGACGTCCCAAGATGAAATAGATTAGATGAATAGACTTGTGTATGTATATGGGCATATATTACCTTAGGAGTACTAATACGTGCTAATTTCTATACCTTTTGCTGCACCTATATCATCACGCCAGAAAAGCTAACTCTATCCTAATTAAGCTACTGCATAAACGACGTCTTCAAATCTTCTCGTCGAACAATACTTTCATGTACTCATCCTGATGCCAACGTCCAATCTCACAGTGCGGCACGTTCTTAAAACATTTCGTGAAAACTCGCGCGTTTCCTCGCGCGCGTTGTCTTTGCGCGAATTCTTGTACTTCATTCACGGGCACTAACTTATCGCTCTCAGAAAAGAGCATCTTCAATGGCACGTTCGTATCCAATTCTGTCTCCCACGCCGCGTACGCGTTGTTTATTTTTCTTTGCAAATTCTCATCCGATAATAATGTCTCTGCCAACACATCTAACGCAGATTTCGCCAGCTCACCCATTCTACTCTCTCCTCCTCCTTCTTTTGCATCGTTATCGTATATATCTTCCACTCTACTCCCTAGCAACACCGACGCGAACGCTCGCGATATGACGTTAGCGTTCAGTCTCGCTGGTGCGCAATCTAACGTCACCGATTTAATCTTCGTCTTCCACTTCTTTGCTAATTCCACGTTTATTTTACACTCTTTGTCATCTCTCTTATCGCTCGCGTGATGCAACAAATTTCCCGCGAACAGAAACCCGCCGTTCGAAAACGAGTGCACGTGCACCCCTTCCACGTCCTTCTCTCTAAAAATACGGAGAAAGTCGTTTGCAATTTGCGTTGTCAGTTTCGGCGAAAGCGAGGCGAGCGCGGGTGGCGCGACGACAATAACTTCTTCGTGTTTGTCCTCATACATGTGCGCATACTTTGCCACGTGCTTCTTCTCGCTTCCGAACCACGCGAAAATGACCACCACGTCTTTGCTCCTCTTTTTCTCGTCGTCCTCGGCCTCCTCGTCGTTTGCTCGACGACGACGATGATTCTGGACGAATCGAAACACATCGATGGCGTTCGTTTTCCGCTCTCGAACGCCGCCGCGTGACGGCGACGACGACGACGGAAACGACGAGGCCCCGACACTACCACCCCCGGCGTGCGCGCTCCCAACGACGCCGCGCTCCGCGCAGACGCCTCCTCGCGCTTTGTACTTTTTGAGCAGAGCTAAGGAGACTAATCGAGAAGATACGGCGGCGTGCATATATGAGTCGTCAAGTCTCGTGGCTGAAAATGAAGCAAAAAATGACTCGATGAAAAAATCTATTCTATTAGTATTCTTGTTCTCGCGCGCTATGTAGTATTACTAACTTACGTGTACTACGAAACGACCAAAACGGGACGACGACTTTCCGACGTTCCGCGATGACATGGTCGTCAGAAGCTCAACTCCAAATATCTCGAACGTATCTGCCTTCTCTGGTCATATCCCTGAGAATCTCCTCGTTTTCTTCTCCCGTTCCCGAGTTCACGATGGAGAGTAAGGTTTTGTGCACGTCTTTGGCCATGTGCGCGCCGTCGCCGCAGACAAAGACGTACGCTTTTTCGCGGAGAATCAAGTCGCGCATTTTCTCTTCGTGTTCGGCGAGTTTGTGCTGGACGTAGACTTTTTTTCCAGACGGGTCCTCTCGGCTGAAAGCGGAGACAAGGCGGGTGAGAGTTTTGTTTTCGACGAAAGCGTTGAAGTCGGCTTCGTACAAGTAGTCTTCGTCCTTGCGTCGACAGCCGAAGAAGAGCCAGGACTCCGCGAAGCGTAAGGAAGGATTTGCTCGCGCTAAAGCTTCCCGCTTTTGTAAGAAACCGCGGAATGGAGCGACGCCTGTGCCCGGCCCGATCATGATGATTGGCTTGGATATATCTTCCGGTAATCCGAACGTTTTCGTGGAGACTTTGTAGATTGGTATTTTGATGTCTTCATGGTCAAGAGGAAGCCCGTCGAGCCAATTCGTAGCGACGCCCAATCGCGTTTCTTTGCTCTCCGGAGTTTCGTATTTCACCACAGAGAAAGCCACGGACGGGTTCTTTTGCGAGTCTTTACAGCTCGTGATGGAGTACATTCGCGGCAATAAGGGCGACGAGATGTCGAGTAATCGTTCTAAGGAAATCGAGCAGCTCGGGTACGTTCGCAAGAGCGTCAGAAGAGTTGGACGTTCGTCGGTGATATCCGTTCTAAATCGCTCTTTCCCGTCGCGGGAGGAAAGAAACAGAAGGCGATCTTTCTCCTCATCGTTTGTGCAACACTCGGCGAGCGCGCGGAGGAAAGATTTCCTCGGAACAGAGGTGATGTCGATGTATTTTTCAAGCGCGTCGCGAACGGTACACGGCGTAATCACGTGCGGAAGTGGCTTTGTCGTCATCGACACATCGTCACTACCCGGCGGTGCCATGCCTTCTATCCACTCGAGGTCGAACGTTTTCGTCTCGTCCACTTCTCCTAACCGACTCATCAACTCGGACACTAACGCGCTGTCGTTTTTCGGTAACACCGCGAGCGAATCTCCCGGTTCATAATTTTCAATCGAATCATTTTTATTCTCGCAATCAAATTCGAGATGCACGACTCTTCGGTCAGACATAGTGTTCGTGAGAATCTTCTTCGACGCAATTTTTGCATAAAAAGGAGATTCTCTCGTCGCGAGCATGTCTTTACTTATTTGCACTGGGGATGGTGGATTTCCTGTCGGTTTGTTGTTTGAAAACGATATTTTCACGCGCGCTGGTTGCAAGGCTGGAATACCTTTATACGACGATGACACCGCTGAATTTGAATGATCCCTAGCTTCGTTGGCCGATGCATCTGTTGTTGATGTCGTCGTCGTCGCGTCTTTATCAATACCTTTAGAATTACTGTTCAGAAAACTTTTCGGATTTTCTCTGGCTGATTTTGCTCGACCGATGGCTTGATCTAAATCTACCCATAACGTATCTACCCACGCGTCCACTTGTTCATATAAACCGAGTGTATCATCCGCTTCTAATCTTTTCTTATACATGGTCGCGCCACCTTTTTCCATGATTGTTGAAAACATTCTCGGCACTGCCATAAATGCGGAATAGTTTTGATCGCCAAGACCTAGGACAGCGTATTGCGTCCCCGCGAGAACAGGATCGCTCGCGGTTGTCTTCTTCACTCTTCGCTTTAACCTTGTGAGAAACATGTCGCAATTATCCGGCGCGTCTCCATCACCTGTACTCGAAATGCAAAACAAAACAACCGTCCCTGGTTTCAAAGATGTTTCCGCGTCGAGTTCGTTGCACGCAAAACACTCGATGCGCGTCGTGGTGGTGGTCATTTTATCCTTCTTATACCTTTCCGTCGCTTCGGCGGCTAAATTTTTACAGATCTCCGCCGCGTTCCCAGTTTGAGAACCGTACGCAAAAACCACTTCGATCGGCTTATTTCTCTCCACTCGTGCCTTCTCTTCCTTGACAGCTTTGAGCACGTTCGGTAATAACTTCTTTTCCAACCAAGGCAACACCCCTTCCTCTAAGCCAATTGCGTCGTTCGCCAATCCTTTCTCGCACAATCTGTGTGCACCTAAAGCCGCTAACGCGTTATCTAACGTTTGTGCGGCTTGATTACAATCCTTCGCGGTGGTCGTTTGACGATCTAAAAGTAGATTCGTATCGCCCAAACCCATTACGGCGTATTGAAATGTATTCTCATCGAATGGTGGTACTGTTTTATCTCCGTCCTCCGACGATAGCTTTTTCCTCATCTTGTTGAAATACCGAATGCAGCTTCCAGCTTCCTCCGCCGGTTGCGCGTTTTCAACCGTTTCCACGACAAAGATTGCCCTTCTTTTCGTATTGTTTTCGCTGTTGTTGCTATTTTGTAATTCCAGCGTCTTTTTAAAATCTTCCATCGACGCCATCGTCACGCGCACATCCCTCGCCTTCATCCCATGCTTCATAAAAAACTCCTTTTCCATCGCTTCTTTAAGGTCTCTGGCAACTTGCTGCGCCGCTTCGCCGCCGTGAAAAACGTAAAACGTTTGTTCGCTTTTTGGATCTTTGTTACTATTTGTTTCTTTTGTAGCCTTTGTCGTCGTCGTCGATCCATTCGTATCCGCTGATGTATCTTTCCTTGACGACGTCGGCAAAATCTTCGTGCGTTTCTCGCCGGTATTCGCCGTGGACCTTCGCATGTTCGCCATCAACGCTGCCGAGCCGGTCAAAGGTACTTTCGCGGGCGGCGGCGGTGCTGTGTTTTCATCAATCATTTTCTTCTTCTCAGCGGTAGTCTCAGTGGCAGTACTCCTCCTCCTCGTCACGTCCATCCTTGGTCGAAGTTGTGACCGTTGGTCTTCTTCTTCTTCTTTGACGTTATTTCTCGTCGTCTCCTCGCATCTCCCTCCTCTCGCGACCGCCCGATACAGACCCCACCCCACGCCGCCCGCGAGCGCCGTAGGCACCATCACAAAGGGCAAAAACAAGAGAAGAAAGAAACCGACTGCGCACGCGGTCATCATCAGAGACGGCACCACCATCACCCGTTGAACGTTTCGTTGTCGACACAAATACTCGTACCAAAAGGCGGTGGTGGTGGTGGTGGAGGTGGCCTTCTTCGGGCCGCCTCTTTCCATCGTCATCGTCGTCGTCGGGATGTCGTCGATGGACTTTTACAATGGATATAATCTTTTTCTTCCAATGTCCAATCTCTTCTCTCTTGCTTCTCTCGCTCTCGCGCACGAGCAGTCGTCGTCGTCGTACAAAAGAGACACTTTTTAAAAGTCTTCTTCTTCTTCCGTCGTCGTCGTCGTTCTCTTCGTCTTTTTTTTTGGAAGAGAGGGGAGAGAGGGAGAGAGACGCCTCTCTTTAAGTGTCGATGATGTCTTTTGTCTTTTCTTCCTTCGTCTTTTCTCGCCTTTTGTTTAGGGTTTAGTTAAAAACCCTAAACTTTAGAATGGGTCTTCATTGTCCTTTCGACTTTGTTGGAGCATCATTGGAACGACGACGCAAACGACGGGACACGAACGAACACCATCGATACAAAAGCGATGACGATGGTTCAGACGACGACGACGACGAGGAGGAGGAGGAGGAGGAGGAGGAGGAAAAGGAATGGACGCGCGAAGAGGGGGGAGGAAGAAAAAGGCACTTTGATGATTCGAAGAATGACGAACGTGAAAAACGTGTTCGTTCGCTCGATGAATTCGACCAGGACGAGGTGCTACCAGCTGAGGGAAAACACCCTGGCGTGCCTGAGAGAAACCGTCGAGAGAAGCGAAGGGATTCCGAGAGAGAGACTGCTGTTTTTGGGCGGACCGCGAGTAGTCGACGACGCGAACGAGGGCGATATCATCGAATCGAACGCGACGTACCAGCTGTGGGTAAAAGGAGGACTCGGCGGAGGGAAAGGCGGGTTTGGCACGTTGCTTCGTTCGACTGGCAAGAAAAAAGGGAGGAATAATGCGGAGCCGAACAACGACCTGTGTCGAGATTTGAAAGGACAAAGATATCACGTCTCGGAAAACGCACGAAAAATGGAGCAATGGACGAAAGAGGAAAGTTTACGAGAGGAAGAGTCTTTGGCGCTGAGATACATCAAAGAGCAAACGGGAGAGAAGGCGAGGAAGAGAGCGAAGATGGAAAAAGAGGAGGAACAGTTCAGGAAGGATTCGGAGGAAGTGAAGGAGAGGATGGAAGAGGCGATTAAAGCGGCATCGACGACGCTCAAGACGTCGACGACGTCGTCGTCGGCGGGGAAGGAGGATGAGGACTCGGACGATGACGACGACGAAGACGATGAGGACGATTTTCGAAAGAAAAAGAAGAAGAAAGAAGGAATGATGACGGAACAAGGAGAAAAAGAAGAAGAAGAAAAAGAAGAGAAAGACACAAAGGAGAACAAAAAAAAGGAAGAGAAAGCAGAGGCGAACAAAAAGGAACCCCAGCTATCGTCGTCAAAATCATCTCCGCCAAAACAGGAAAACTTTGAACCCATCGATTTGAACAACATAAACACAGCGCAAGAACTAGAACGGTTCGGTTTAGATCATTTAAAAATAGAGTTGACTCGTCAAAAGCTGAAATGTGGCGGTTCTTTAGAAGAACGGGCAAACCGTTTGTTTCTTCTCAAAACGAATTCGCTCGAGGCAATTGATAAAAAGCACAAGGCGAAGAAATGAAAATGTGAGAGAAGCTTTAGCAAAATTTGTATGATTGTAGCAGCGCTCTCGCAGCGAGAGAAAGCATGAAACAAGTGCGTTGGTTGTATTAATATGTATTCGCGCCTACGCAGTGCGCGTTATTTTTTACACGAAGTAACTCTTAAACCCAAATGTTCTCGGACGCTTTGTCGAATTCCTCGTCGGTGACGAGCGAAGCTTTGACGATGCTCTCGTCGAATTCGCGTCCGTTCATCTTTGAAACGCCTTTCTCCGCGACGGCTTCGCTATCAAATTTTACATAACACCTCGCGCCTCCTTTCCGAAGCTCTGGGTTATTGAACACGTCTTGCGTTGGCGTCGGTACGGCGAGAGCCATGACCATCCCGATAGTTTGTTCGCACTCTTCTAAACAAGTATGCAAAAGTTGTTCTAAAAGTTGTTCCGCGCCGTCTTGATCTTTCTTCTCGGCGGCTTCTACTTCGTCCAACGAAATCAAGTTCTCTAATCTCATATTTACTGACTTTATCGCGCTACTTTTCTTCTCTTCCTCCGTCGTCTTCGTCGCCCTCGTCCTCGTCGTTGCCGTTCCGCTACTATCACCACTTGTTTTCATCTTTGCCGCAATCTTCGCCGCTGCCGCCGCTGCCGCCGCCGCTTTCGCTTTTGCCAATTCCCTCTCTTTCGCTTTCACCTCGTCATCTAAACTCCCGCCAAACTCAACCATGGTATCCACCACATCTTGCGGACAATCGTCTCCAACTCTCGGGTCTTCGATGTATCCTTTTGGTCTTCCAACATTCATTGGCCTACCGCACACGTCTACTTTATCGAATCTCAAAGCGATCTGGGCCATCTCGAAGCACCTCAACTCGACAAACCCAAACTGGCCTTGCGAATCCATAATCACATTCATCACTGGATCTCCGGCCATTTCGCGTTCACACAATTTCGGCGCTATTTTCTTCAACATCGCGTTAAACACGTCCGCTAAAATGTTCGGCGTCACCACGCCTTGAATCAAATTCCCCACGTACACTTCTCTTCGCTTCCGCAAAATCTCGTTTTGTTTTTGCGTCTCCTCGTACCCGTTCGATTGTAACCACTGCTGCGCCATGTTTAATCTATTTTGCGCGGTCCTTTCGTTCTCTCTCCCGTGTTGTCGTCCTCCTCCTCGGCCTTGCTGGTAGTCTTGATCGAAACTTCGTCGTTCCGCTTCGCGATACCTTTCCAACTCCTCGGGAACGCCAAACTTCGGTCTACTTCTGTTATTGTTGTTGTCGTCGTCGTCGTCGTTTTCGTTCGACCAGCTCCGTCCTCTGCGTCTTCTTCCTCTGTCTCTGTCTCTGTCTCTGTCTCTCTCGCGTCCTCGTCCATCTCCTCCTCCTCCTCCTCTGTCGTAATACCGGTGCTCTCTTTCCTCTCGATCGTTCGCGTACTCTCGATACCGACGACCGCGTTGAGGGCTCGACGATCTTTCGTTGTTGTTGTTGTTGTTGTTGTTGTTGTTGTTGTTAAACGCAGCCTCCTCGTCCTCGTCGTACCGACGATGGTGGCGATGATGATGATGATGATGCTCGTGGTGGTACCGCTCTCCTCTTCGGTGTTGTTCA
>MDSZ01226394.1_pt1 | contig 14489 bp, 16 predicted proteins | sample 811201 | NCBI WGS metagenome assembly MDSZ01 (sample SAMN05326647, study PRJNA326480) | marine metagenome | isolation source: seawater | place: Indian Ocean: North | collected 2010
CCATGCCAAAACTTTTATCAATTTTTGTTTTAAAAGCTCCGGGCAAAGCTTCAGAAAAAGAGGGCCAACCAGTCCCACTGTCAAATTTTGATTTTGAAGTAAAAAGTTTAGCTCCGCAATTTGCACAGTGATAAAAACCTTTCCTTTTTTCATTAAGTAATTCACTTGAAAAAGGTTTTTCAGTGCCCTCGTTAAACATTATGTTTTTTTGTTCATTAGATAGATTGGGATTTATTGTCTTATTTGAAGAAGCTTTTATAAAAGTTAAAGGTAAAAAAATTGTAGAAATTATTGAAAATCCTAAAATTTCAAGCAATTTTCTTTTTACTAATTTCATGAAAATAATTTAATATAGTATTTAAATGAAAACAATTTTTTTATTTTTTTTGACAATATATATTGGATATTATCTTTTTAGACCGGTTACTAAGAAAGAAGTCGAAAAATTTGAAAATCCAGATAATTGGTCAAACATGGGATTTTAGCGCTTTAAGATGTTCTATAATACTTTCTGACAAAGCAATTAAATCATAACCACCTTCAAGAAAAGAGATCACTCTTCCACTTGAATGAATATTAGCAATCTCTATGATTAACTTTGTAATTTCAAAGAAATCTTTAGATTGCAAATTAATGTTAGCAAGTGGATCTCGATAATGAGCATCGAAACCTGCAGATATTAAAATTACTTCAGGTTTAAATTTATCTAAAGGTTTTAGTACCTTGTTTTCAAATATCTTTAAAAATTCTTTACTTTCTGTTCCAGCTTTAAGTGTTGCGTTAAATATGTTTCCTAAACCTGTTTCTTCCTCTGATCCTGTTCCCGGAAAGAGTGGGAATTCATGAGATGAACCATAAAATACTGAGGCATCTTTGTAAAATATTTCTTGTGTTCCATTCCCGTGATGAACATCAAAATCAATTATTGCAACTTTATTAACTTTATAATTATTTTGTAAATATCTAGCAGCAACAGCAACATTATTTATAAAACAAAAACCATTAGCTCTAACTGTTTCAGCATGATGACCAGGAGGTCTAATTGCACAAAAAACTCTTTCATTATTATTCATAAGATTATCACATGCTGCAATTCCTGAACCACACGATCTTAAAATTGCATTTTTGCTATTTGGACATAGAATAGTATCTGCATATGGTTCTTTTTCTACACCAACTATTCCAATTTTAGGTATGTTAGAAAAAATTTTATTAATATGTTCTTTTGGGTGGACCATAGAAATAATTTCTAAGTCAGCTAAAGGGGCTTCTTTAAAATCAGCATTTAAATTTGAGGATTTTATTGAACTTATAATAATATCTAGTCTTTCTTTTCTCTCGGGATGTGCTCGACCATTAAATTTAAGAGTACAATCTGAATGTGTATAAATTATCATCAAATTTAATTTTTTAAAAATTATTTGTTTTAATAATAATTATAATTTAAAATAATCTTAATTAAAGGTGAATATTTATTATTTTGCATATGGTACGAATGTAAATAAAAAAATTTTCTTAAAAAAGTTTAAGAAAGCAAAATTAATTAAAAAATACATCTTAAAAGATTTTGAAGTTGTTTTTCGGACGAAATATAGAATTCCAGATCTTAACTTTAAATTAAAATCTAAAACTCAAGGTTTAATTTATAGAATAGATAAAGACATTGAGAAAAAATTAGATAAGTACGAAGATTATCCAAAATTATATATAAAAAAATATTTTTTTTTTAATAAAAAAAAAATTATGTTTTATTTTATGAGAAAAAAAACACCTATTAAAAAACCTTCAGGATATTATGTTAAAATTATGAAAAATGGGTATCGACAAAATAACTTTAAATTTTTACAAAATTTATAAATATTTTGCCAAAGCTTTGCTTGCTCTTTCTGCTGATGGGATTGAAGTTTTAAATCTATCTAAAATTAATTGAGTTTTACGTATTTGCTCTTTGATTTTAGTTGGATCATTTAAATAGGAACTAACGTGATCATATATATTTTTAGGATTACATTTTGATTGTAACAACTCTGGAATTATTTCTTCTTTTGCGGCAATATTAATTAAATTTGCATAATTAGTTTTCACCAGAGATTTCACGATTATATAGTTTATTAGATTCATTTTATAAATGATAACTGAGGGAATTTTAGATTTACAAATCTCCAGTGAGACTGTTCCTGATTTTGCAACTGCAAAAACAGATTTTTTAAGTGTATGCGATTTTATTTTTTCATCACTAATAATTTCATAATTTGTAATTTGCTTAGAATCTATGAAAGATTTAATTAGTTTAGTAAGATGTTTTGTTGTATGAAAAACATAAACTAAGTCTTCATAATTTTTATTCATTAATTCAATAAAATTTAGAAGGATAGGCATTAATATATTAACTTCTGATAATCTGCTTCCTGGAAAAACAGAAATTAATGCTTTATTTTTTTCTAAAACTTGATTGATATCAATTTTACTTTCATTTGATTTATCTAATAAAGGATGTCCCACAAATTCATTGCTCATATTTTCTTTATCGAAGTAAGGTTTTTCGAAATCAAATAATAACAAAATATGATCTATGAATTTTTTAATTTTTTTAACTCTACCTTGTCTCCATATCCAAACTTGTGGCGCTACATAATGAATTGTTTTTATTTTTGGAGAGATTTTTTTAACCCTCTCTGCAACTCTTAAAGTAAAGTCAGGGCTATCAACTGAAAATAAAATGTCAGGATTAAAACTTTTCACAGCTTTAACTGTTTCATTGATCTTTTTATTTATCTTTAAAATATTAAATAAAACTTTTGTAAATCCGATGTAAGTAATTTCGTTCAGTTCATAAATAGATTTTATTCCTAAAGATTTTAAATTTTCTCCACCAACGCTCAAATATTCAATATTTGGATTATTTTTTTTTAACTCTTTAATTACTTTTGAAGCTATTTTATCACCGGAAGGTTCCCCTGTTAGTATAAATACCTTTTTCATCTATACATCCTCCATAGTTCACCATTATCAGATAATAAATATAAATCTCCACTTTTATGAATTTTAATATCTCTTATTCTCCCTATATTTCCAGTAAAAATAATTTTTTCATTAATAAATTTAGAATTATCAAATTTTATTTTTCTAAGTGACTGATCTTTTAGTGATGTAACTAAAGCGTCTCCATTCCATTCTTTAAAAGTATCTCCTTTGTAAATTGTAACCGCGCTAACAGCAATGGAAGGGACCCAATATTTAATTGCTTTAGTAAAACCAGGTTTCCACTTAGGGCCAATTTTTGTTCCTGAGTAATTTGTTCCACCCCACCCTAAAATTTTCCATCCGTAATTTTCACCATAATTAACAGTGCCAAACCAATCGCCGCCTCTTGCACCATGATTTGTTATATAAATTTTATCATCAAATTGAGAAAAAGACATTCCTTGAGGATTTCTTACTCCGATCTGATAAATTTCTGGTAACCAATCTTTTTTAAGTTTAAATTTTGGATTATCTTTTGGGATTGATCCGTCTAAATTAATTCTGATAATGCTACCGGGGTGTTTAGTATAGTCTTGCGCAATCATACCTTTTCCCCTTTCACCTGCAGTTATATATAGGTGTTTATTTTTTATCACTATTCTTGATCCGAAATGATAACCAGAGTTGATTGGTGGTTCAGCTCTAAAAATATTCTTAAAAGACATTTGAAATTTATCAAATTTAGCTCTAGCTACAGAAGTACTAGACATACCATTAGATCTATTTTCAGAATAAGAAATAAAAACTAGATTATCTTTGTACAAAATATCTAGTAAACCACCTTGTCCATCTTCCAGTACATTTAAATTATGAGATATTTTATTTATCTTTAAATCCTTTAAATTTATGAGTTTAATATTTCCAGGTTTCTCAGTAATAAGAATATAGTCTTTATCAATAAAAGATAAACTCCAAGGTCTTTCTAATCCCTCAATAATTTTTTCCAACTTAAATTCTTCAGCTTGAATAGAATTAAAAAATAATAAAAAAATTAAAACTATTTTTCTCATTTGACAATGATAAACATTTTGTTTTTATTCGCAAAATTAATACTTTGACTTTTATCTAAAAAAATATTTCTTTTATGTTTTAATACTAAGCCTTTTAGCCCTGCTTTCTTACTTTGTTTCAAAGTATCTATACCAACAGTTGGGAGATCTATTCTAACGTCCTGTTTTTTTTTAGGGAATTTTACTAAAACTCCCTTTAATTTATTTGAAGATTTATAGATTTTTTCCAACATTTTTTGAGTTCCGCTTTTACCTTCGACTCCAATTATTTTATTATTTCTTGCTATAGCTCCTTGAGTATGAGAAAAATTACCAGATCTGTTTACTGCGTTAATTGCACAATTAATATCTTTCTTATCATCAATATTAGGCTTTGTTTTAGTATAGATACCCTTAGACATAGAGAGCTCTGGAGTAAATTTATTTGAGCTTAAAGTTTCAATTTTCTCTGCTTTTAGAATTTTAATTATTTGTTTTAAAACTGCTGCATCCCCGAGCTTAGAACTCTTTATTATTTTAGGAAAATAATAAATACCCTTTAAGTCTAGTCTAATATTCTTTAGATTTGGCTTTTCCACCTTGCCAGCAAATAAAACTTTTTTACAATTATTTGATTTTAAAATTGATATTATTTTTCCAAATTGTCCAATTGAAACAGAATATGAATTTTTATTTTTTTTAAATTTTTTTTTTTTTGTAATATCTATAATAATATATTTGTATTTGTTACTTATCTTTTTTAAGATATAATTTGGAAATTTAGTTTCACCGAAAATTAACCCAATCATAAATTTAATTTTGCGGTGAACAAATTGGTCTTTTTTTATCTTTTTCTATAAATTTTATAACTTCACCTACAAGTTCATTTTCTTTGAATTCACCATTAATTTTATCCAAATTCTCATGTAAATTTTTTGATGCAAATATTTCTTTGTAAGCTTTATCCAAACCAATAATTTTTTGATTATTATATTTGTGTCTTCTTAACCCAATTAAATTTAAACCTTGCAAAAAGTTTCTATTTCCTATTGATAAACCAAAAGGAATTACATCGTTTAAAACTCCAGTCATTCCCCCAATCATCGCCAGTCTACCAATTCGTGTGAATTGTTGAACTGCTGAATTTCCTCCAATTACTACAGAGTCTTCAATGGTAACGTGTCCTCCCAAGGGAACATTGTTTGCAATAATCACGTTGTTCCCAATTTTACAATCATGAGCTATATGAGATGAAATCATAAATAAACAATTATTACCAATCGTTGTTTTCAAACCACCACCCTCTGTTCCAGGATTAATAGTTACGTACTCTCTGATAAGATTATTTTGTCCTATTTCTAAACTATTCTTTTCACCTTTAAATTTTAAATCTTGCGGTTGGGTGCCAATGCTCGCAAATGGAAAAATTCTCGTACCTTTTCCTACAACAGTTCTCCCTTCAATATGTACGTTTGAAATTAATTCTACATTTTCCTCTAATGTCACATCTGGACCCACAAAACAAAATGGTCCAATTTTTACGTTTTTTGAAATCTGAGCTTTTGGATCTATCTCGCTAGAATTATGTATCATTATTTCCTATCTACAATTGTTGCTGACCACTCTGCATCGGCCATTCTTTTTCCATTAACTTTTGCTGTTCCTTTATATTTCCACACTCTTCCGTGCGATCTAATTGCTTCAATATCCAAATGTAGCTCACAATCAGGTATTACAGGGTTTCTAAATCTTGCTTTATCTACTCCCATCAAAAATACTAATTTATTCTCATATTCTTTTGGGTCAATCCCATGAGCTGTTAAAGCTGCCGCTGCTTGACCAAAAGCTTCAACAATTAATACTCCTGGCATTACTGGTTGGTTTGGAAAATGCCCCTGCACATAAAATCCATTTTTTTTTACATACATAATTGCTGTAGCCGACTTGAGTGGAACAATGTTAGTTAATTTATCAATTAACAACATAGGTTCTCTATGAGGTAAAAGGCTTTCAATCTTTTTTTTATCTAATTCAATTTGACTCATTATTTCTTTGAATTTTTTATAAAATCTTTTAATGGTACTGCAGGGTATCCCATAACAACTTGATTGTCCTCAATATCTTTTACTACACCACTGCCTCCACCTATTTTAACATTATTTCCTATCTTTAAATGTCCTGATACTCCTGCTTGGCCACCAATTGAAACATTATCACCTAATTTTGCGCTACCAGCAAATCCGACTTGTCCGGCTATCATACAATTAGACCCTATTTGTACGTTATGAGCTATATGCACTTGGTTATCTATGTACGTATTATTTCCTATAATCGTATCGTCAACTGAGCCTCGATCTATTGTGCAACTGGATGCGATTTCAACATCATTTTTAATAATGACTTTACCAATATGGGGAAACTTTAAATTTTTATCTTTTAAAGGTAAGAAACCAAAACCTTTTTGACCAATCATATTATTATCTTGAAGCATTACTCTGTCACCAATAAGTGTGTTTTTGATAACCACATTATGTCCAATAATACAATTTTTTCCAATTTCAACATCATGCTCAATTATACTATTTGATCCAATTTGACTGTTTTTACCAATTTTAACATTTTTACCAACTAAAACATTATTACCAAATTTAACAAATTTAAATTTTTTAATATTAGGTTTTTTCAATGTTTGATCAGGATAATCAATATCAGCATCTGGATATATCATTTTCAGAACACGAGCCAATTCGAATAAAACATTTTTTACTAAAATAACTTGAATATCTTTTGGTAGATATTTTACTAATTCCTTTGAAGTGATACATGCGCCACAATTTGTATTAATAGCAAAAGATTTATACCGCGAAGAGTCAAAAAAAGATAAATCATTTTTCTTAGCTTTATCGAGAGGCATTACTTCATTGACTTTAAAATTAAATTTGAATTTATTTTTTGGAAAGATTTGATTTAATTGGAAATTTTTTTTTAAAAAAAAAGAACCTGACTTCATCTAGATTTAATTTAATTTAATTGACTTTAATTCTTTATTTAATAAATCAATTATATCTTTAGTAATATCTAACTTTTTATCAGCTAATAATAAGCTTTTTTTCTCGATTACCATTCTTATGTTTTTTTCCTCCATATATTTTTCAATTATCGGGTTTAAAGTCTTCAAAAGTTCATTTCGAGCTTTAGATCTCTGTTGTGATACTTTTTCAAGTAAGTTATTTCGTTCTTTCTGTAAATTAGAAATTTTAGTTCTTAATTCTTGAACCTTCTTTTTGTATTCTTCTGGTTTTATAATCTTTTTTTGCTGAATTATTTTTTTTTCTTCTTCCTTAATAGCTTTTTCTTTTTCTCTTATTTTTTCAATACCTGTGTCTAATTTTTTTTTTAGTTCATTCTGTGCCTTTTTACCAGCAGTGCTTTCATTTAAAACATATTTAAAGTCAATAAAATACGGTACTTCAGTATTTAAGTTCGTACTGATAAAAAAAAATGAAATTAAAATAAAATATATCTTAAAAAATTTCCTCATTAAAAAGTTGTTCCTAGGTTGAAGTTGAATGACTCAGTTTTATCTGTTGACTCCTTTGATAAATTTGTAGCAAGAGTGAAAGTCATCGGGCCAAGTGGTGATATCCAACTAGCACTAACACCTGTAGAAGATCTTATTTTATTACTATCATTAATAGTATCATCATAGTCTACACCCCAAACATTTCCGAAATCTAGAAAAACTGATACATCTGTATTACTTGATTCTGGCAATAAATTAGGTAAGTTTAAATCAAAATTAAGTGCTGCAGCATAGTTACCACCAATATGATCATTTGAGTCGACTGGTCCTACTTTTCCTCTACTAAAACCTCTTAATCTTTTTGTGCTTAAACTTTTCCTGTTACTTATTCTTACATTTTCATCATTTAATCCATTCACAGTCGTTAACAATAATTTTCCTGAGCCTACAAAATTATCCGTTAATTCGTGATATGTGCTATACCTTAAAGTGTTGCTCACTGAAGGTTTATCGGCATAGATAGGAAGAGATTGGTTGAATCCAAATATTGAACCATCGGTAGGCATAAAAGCTCTATTTCTCTTATCATATGTAAAACCATAATTAACTGCTAGGTCGGTAAAATCGCCAGATTGTTTTTTTAACGAAGAAGAAGCATTGGATGTTGTCCTTAAATCATCATAAGACAAATTCACTCCTAAAGTAGTAAAAATATCTTTAAATTGCTCAAAAGATGTTCCTGCACCGACAGAAAAGAGTTTATTTTCATAACCTTGATCTGGTTTATCATTAGTGGTGCTTTGTAAAGCATACTCAATTGAATTACCAAGTAAATCATAATTTGGGTTTATATAAGATAATTTTCCTTTGAGTGACTCCTCACTAACTTCAAAATTTATTCCTACTGTTTTACCTTCTCCTAGCCAATTATTTTCTTTTATATCAAAAGCAAATGTCCCTCCATTAGTTCCTATTCCTGCTCCAGCGCTTATCTCTCCAGTTGGTTTTTCTTCAACATTGATTTCGATTATTCGTAAATCATTACTTGAGCCATTTAAAACATTCGACTTAACGGTATTAAAAATATTCCTAGATTTAAGATTTGCTACAGATTTATCTAAATTTAGCTTTGTAAATGGATCACCTTCGTCTAATAAAAGCTCGCTTCTTATCACGCTCTCATTAGTAACATTATTTCCCTTAATATTTATTCTTTCAACTAAGATTTTTTTTCCTTCTTTAATGCTAAAAATAAGATTAATTTTATCGCCTTCTATGGTTTCTTTAACAGAGTGTTCAACAAATTGTAGATTGTTATTTTCTATTAAAATATCAATTTCTTCAAGAATTTTTTCAATCTTAAAAGGAGAATAATACTCTCCAACAATTTCTTTATAAATTTTTCCTAATGGAAAGAAAATTTCTTTATCAAATGTAGGATCTAAATCTGTTTCTACTTTGGAAAATATATATCTTTTCCCAGCATCAATACTGTAGTAAATATTTACGTTTTCTGTATCTTTTATCTCCGCAGATGATGAAGTAACTTGAATATCGTAATATCCTAAATTTTTATAATAATTTCTTAATAGTCTCTTATCTAATTCAATACGGTTTTCATTAAATCTTGTATTCTTCGAGATTACTTTCCAAAATTTGTCCTCATCACTTGCTATAATATCTCTTAATCTTTTATCTTTAATTTTTTTATCACCTGTAAAAAAGATTTTTGATATACGTGTGATATTTCCCTTATTAATTTCAAAAGCTAAATCGAAATTATTGTCATCAATTTTTCTGACTTTTGTTTCAACTTTAGCAAACTTGTAGCCTAAAGAAGAATATAATTTTTTTATTAAGTTAATATCATTATTTAGATTATTTTTTATATATGAGTTTTTTTCTTTTGAGCTTATAATTTTTTTTATTTGATTTTCCTCTCTAACTGAAAAGTCTCCTATTAAAACTATTTCATTAATTAAGGGATATTCTTTTAAAGTTATAATTAGTTTATTATTTAGAATTTCAACACTCACATCCTCGAAAAAATCGGTTGAATATAGTTTTTTTAGAATATTATTAATATCTGTGTTTGAGAAATCACTTCCCAAGGGTTTTATATCACCATAAACTTTAATGGTCTCTTCGCTTATTCTCTTATTGCCTGAAATTTCTATTTTATTTACTATTTCAGCATAAGCAAAATTTGTAATAAAAAAAATAGATAAAGCTAAGGTAAAAAATTTATTCATTTATTTTTTAAATTAATTTTTTTCAAAGTAATATTTCTTGCCCAAGAGTCTATTAATTTGATTTGATTAATTTTTTTAACCTTTTTTATAGCATATTTTTTGTAATTTCTATCGTTCATAATGGTCATTATGATTTTAAATATACTTAAAAAAGGGATCTTTTTTCTTAAAAAATAATCAACTAATACTTCATTAGCAGCATTTACAATTATTGAGGTAGATGGAAACTCATTAATTCTATCTATTAAAGAAATAGTTGGAAATATTTTTTTATCAACTTTTTTGAAAATTAATGTCTCAATAGATTTTTTTTCTGATTTTTTTTTTGTTTTTTTTAAAAATTCATCAATTTTTACATCTCCGTCGAAAATTGCATTTGCCAAGGGAATAATCATTGATGTTTCGTGGTAAATAAATTTTGTCAGACCATTGTTAAATTCTACAATCGCGTGAACAAGAGAGTTTGGATGTATCAAAATATCTAATTTTCTAAAAGGTATATTAAATAATTTTTGAGCCTCAACTAATTCAAAAATTTTGTTCATTAAAGTTGATGAGTCAACAGAAATTTTTTTTCCCATTTTCCACTTTGGATGTTTTAAAGCATCTTTAGGTTTTATTTTTTTAAATTCTTTAATTCTAAGATTTAGAAAAGGCCCCCCTGAAGCTGTAATATAAATTTTTTTTATATCGTCTAATTTATGATCTTTTATTAATTTAAAGATTGAATAATGTTCTGAGTCTACAGGTATAATTCTAGTATTATTTTTTTTTGCTGTATTTTTAATTATATTCCAACCGCATATTACAGACTCTTTGTTAGCAATAAGGATAGCTTTACTAATTTTAATTAAATTTATAGTAGGCTGAAGACCAGCAATACCAGGAATAGCTGAAATGGTAATATCAATTTTTTTTTTTAAAAAATTTAAGTCAAAATTATTCAAAATTTTTACCTTTTTGTTTTTAAATTTTTGCTTAACTCTTTTAAAGACTAACAAATTATTAATCACAAAAAAGTTTGGATTATATCTTTTTATTTGCTTACAAATTAGCGAGTAGTTTTTATCCGCTGATAGTAAAACTACTTTAAAAGATTTTTTTTTATTATCTATAATACTTAAAGAATTTAATCCTACAGAGCCAGTTGATCCTAAAATTGAAATTGTCTTCTTCATCTTAATACATAATAATTAAAGATATTAGTCCTACAGGAAGACCAAAGAGTATCCCGTCTAATCTATCTAATACGCCGCCATGACCAGGTAAATAATTTCCATAATCTTTCAATTTTGCTTTTCTTTTCAAATAAGAGAAAAATAAATCACCTAATTGACATGCCAAAGAGGTTAATAAACCTAAAATAATTGTTTTAAAACTTAGCATGTTGAAGATAATAAATACTGAAATTGAAATAATTAAACTTGTAAATATTAAAGATCCAATTGCACCAGATATAGTTTTTTTTGGACTGATATTAGTTAGTTTTGGTCCTCCAAAAATTTTTCCGAAAATGTAACCTCCTATATCTGAGAATACACATCCAAGAAGAAATATATACAAGTAATATTTTAATTGAATCATTGATGAGAAAAAAATAAAACAATAACAAAAAGCAGTAATATATGCAGCAAACGAAGTATAGATTGCAAGAAGGTAAAAATTATTTTTTATTACTTTGCTAATTGTACTACAGAATTCTAAATATGATAAAACTCCCAAGACTATCAAACTATAAACTAGTAATATATCATAATAAAATATTAATAAAATTAAAATAAATAATAATATTGATGTAAGTGATCTTTTCTTTAAATTTTTTGAGATCATAAAGAGCCAAAATTTCTTTTTATCATTTTATATTTGTATATTATTTTTTTTAAGTCCTCTGAATTAAAATCAGGCCATAATTTTCTTACAAAAAATAACTCTGTGTAAGCTGATTGCCATAACAAGAAATTACTTAGTCTATTCATTCCACCAGTACGTATTAATATATCTGGATCAGGTATATTTTTAGTATAAAGACTTTGATTAAAATTATTTAAATTTACTTTACCTTTTATTTCTTTTATTGCATTCAAAATTTCTTGCCTTGATCCATAATTAATTGCTAAATTTACTATTATTTTCTTATTCTCTTTTGTAAGCTGTTCAGTTCTTTTTAGGACTTTTTTGAGATCAAGTGACAACTTATTTGTTTCACCAATAATATTTATTTTAATCCCTTGTGATATAACTTTTTGAATTTCTTCTGAAAAATAATTTTTAATTAGTTTAAATAGAAAAGAAATTTCTGTTTTTGGACGTTTCCAGTTTTCAGCTGAAAATACGTAAAATGTTATTACTGGTACTTTAAACTTTATTGAGCTTTTAACGATTTTTTTTACTGTTTCAACGCCTTTAAGGTGTCCAAAATTTCTTCCTTTTTTCTTTCTTTTTCCCCACCTTCCATTGCCATCCATAATAAAGGCAATATGGTTGAGTTTGTTCATATTTGGATTATCTCTTTTTCTTTTTCAATTAAAATTTTTTCTATGTTTTCTATATTTTGGTCTGTAAGTTTTTGAATTGTTTTCTCAAAATTACTATTTTGGTCCTCAGAAATAACTTTATCTTTTAATTTTTTTTTTAATTCTTCATTTGCTTCACGTCTAATATTTCTAATTGAAATTTTGCTTTTTTCTCCCATGTTCTTTAGCACTTTAATTAAATCTTTACGTCTTTCCTCGGTTAAATCTGGAATTCGTAATCTAATAATTTGTCCATCAATTTGTGGATTTATTCCAAGTTCTGATTTTTGAATTGCTGACTCAATAAGTGGTGTATTTGCTTTATCCCAAACTTGAACTGAAATTAATCTTGCCTCTGGTACGTTTATAGTAGCTAATTGTTCGATAGGCATCAATTGACCGTAGACGTCAACCTTAATAGTGTCGAGCATACTTTTATTTGCCCTTCCAGTTCTTAAGGTAGAAATATCTTTTTTAAATGACTGAATACTTTTATCCATCTTAGATGAATAATTTTGTTCGTTAAAATCGCTCACTTTTTATACTCCTTCACCTACCTTATATTTAATAAAATCTAACACTTTTATATCTTTTTCTACACCATTCTCTTTTAAAATATCGGACACTTTTTTCTTTGGATCCATTATCCAAACTTGATTTAGGAGTGAATTATCATCTAGAAATTTTGATATTTTGCCTTTAGAAATTTTCTCAGCCATTTCAGGTGGTTTTCCAGAATTGGTAATTTCTGCCTTTATTATTTCTAGCTCCTTTTCAACAATTTCTTTACTTATATCATTTTTATCTATCGCGAGAGGATTTGATGCTGCAATATGCATAGCAATTTTTGATCCGATTTCATCATTTTTACCTGACACAATATTCTCTAATTTTACCACGGAGACAATCTTTCCTATATTCTTTTCTAGTGCTGAGTGGACATAAAAAAAATTTACACCTTTATCATTGTCAAAGAAGTTCGTTCTTCTAATAGAAATTTTTTCCCCTATCTTTGCTATGAGGTTAACCAAATTATCTTTTACTTTGAGATTGTTCTCCATTTTTGAGTTAACTAATTCGTCTAAATTTCCTTTTAAAGAAAAATTAATTTCAGACAATTCTTTACAAAAACTTATAAAATTGTCATTTTTAGCAACAAAATCTGTTTCGCTATTTATTTCTATTAAAGAAATTTTACCTTGATGTTCTTTTACTAGAGCAAGTCCTTCAGAGGCTGTTCTACTCATTTTTTTTGAGGCTTTTGCTATTCCTTTCTTTCTTAAATATTCTATAGATTTTTCTATGTCGCCTTTTGACTCGTCTAAAGCAATTTTACAATCTTTAAATCCAACTCCTGTCATTTCTCGGAGTTTTTTTATATTTTCTAATAAGTTTTTATCTGACATCGAAAACTAGAAAGATTATTTTTTCTTATCTTCAGGATTTTTTTTAATCTCTTCTTTATTTTCCTGGCCTTTTATATTTTTTTCTGCGTCCTTAATTGTATTTCTAAGTAATTCGCAGTAAAGATTTATAGATCTACGCGCATCATCATTTCCAGGTATTGGATAATCAATTCCAGTTGGATCTGAATTAGTATCCAAAACAGCAATTATAGGAATTCCTAATTTTTTGGCCTCCGCTACAGCTAAAGACTCAATATTTGTATCTATAATAAAAATTATATCTGGAGTTTTTTTCATTTCTGATATTCCTCCAAGAGATCTTTGTAATTTTTCTTTTTCTTTACCAAATTTTAATATTTCTTTTTTTGTAAAACCTAAATTTTCTTTTGATAATTGATCCTCTAATTTTTTAAGTCTTTTAATAGAATTTTGAATTGTATTCCAATTCGTCAACATGCCGCCTAACCATCTATAGTTAACGAAATATTGACCTGTTTCTTTTGCTAATTCACTTACTTGTTCTGAAGCTTGTTTTTTTGTAGATACTACAAGAAGTTTTCCTCCACCAGAAATTACTTTGTGTACCTGCACAAGTGCGTTTTTTATAAATTCAACTGTTTGAGTTAAATCTATAATGTGAATTGAATTTTTTTCTCCAAAAATATACTTTTTCATTTTTGGATTCCATCTTAAAGTTTTATGACCTAGATGGACGCCTGCTTCTAAAAGCTGTTTTATATCTACTTTTGGTACGTTCATATTTTTTCCGGTTAATCCACCAC
>MDSZ01032877.1_pt1 | contig 14486 bp, 15 predicted proteins | sample 811201 | NCBI WGS metagenome assembly MDSZ01 (sample SAMN05326647, study PRJNA326480) | marine metagenome | isolation source: seawater | place: Indian Ocean: North | collected 2010
GTACCAGAAGAAAATTTATTACCAAATGTTGAAGGTTTAAAAGGCCCATTGGGCTGTTTAACACAAGCTAGATATGGTATTGGTTGGGGTACGATTGGTTCAGCAATGGCTTTATTTGATGCATCAGTAAAATATACTACTGAGAGAATTCAATTTGATAGACCAATCGCAGGGTATCAGTTAACTCAACAAAAATTAGCATGGATGATATCTGAAATAACAAAAGGGCAACTGCTTGCGCTTCATGTTGGTAAAAATAAAGATGCTGGAACGCTAAGACATCAACAAATTTCAATGTTGAAAAGAAATAATTGCTGGGTTGCGAGGGAATGTGCAAAGTTGGCACGTGAAATGCACGGAGCAAATGGAGTATCAGGTGAGTATCCAATAATGAGACATTTAATGAACATAGAATCTGTCTATACATATGAAGGAACCAATGAGATGCATACTTTAGTACTGGGGCAAGATATCACTGGGATCGCTGCATATAGATAAGAATATTAGTTATCAAATTAAATATAACAGGAGCATAGATGGCTGTAGATGTCGTAATGCCTAAAATGGGTGAATCAATTACGGAAGGAACTATTTTAGAATGGAAGAAAAAAGTAGGCGACACTGTAAAAAGAGACGAAACCCTTTTAGAAATATCAACTGATAAAGTAGATTCTGAGGTTCCATCTCCAGAATCAGGAATTATTTTAGAAATTTTATTTAAAATTAATGAAACAGTTGAAGTCGGAACTATTATTGCTAAAATTGGTAAGCCTGGTGAAAAAAGTGAATCACCTAATGTAGAATTTGAAAATAAAAATGAAAATCTACAGGAAATATCAGATCTAAATCATACTTCCAAAATTCCTGAGAAAAATACCACAGAAATTAAAAGATTTTATTCACCACTAGTAAAATCAATTGCAAAAAAAAATAATATTCAAATGGACGAATTAGAGTCTATTTCTGGTAGCGGAAAGAATAATAGGGTTAATAAGTCTGATATTTTAGCTTATATAAATGACAAATCCAAAATAGAAAAACCAAAATTAGTAACTATCCCAACACATTTACCATCAGAACAGTTTCTTTTAGAGTCTGAATCAAAGCCTGTCAATTTCCAAGGTAGAGTTGAACCAATGGGAAGAATGAGATCAAAAATAGCAAATCATATGGTAAATTCTGTTCGAACATCACCTCATGTCTACTCAACTTCAGAGGTCGATGTAACCAATTTAGTCGTATTAAGAGAAAAGTACAAAAGGAAATTTAAATCTAAATACGGCCTTAATCTGACATATACACCAATGATAATAGATGTGGTTATACGTGCACTTAATGATTTTCCACTTTTAAATACATCTATTAAAGAACAAAATATTATTTATCATGGTAATATCAATATAGGTATTGCTGTTGCATTACCTGATAATAATTTGATTGTACCTGTGATCAAAGAATCAGAAGAAAAGAGTTTTATTGGACTTGCAAGATCTACAGCTGATTTTGCGAATCGTGCAAAAGAAAATAAATTATTACCCGATGAAGTTTTTGGATCAACATTTACTATTACGAATCCAGGAATTTTTGGTAGTTTATTCGGTATGGGTATTATTAATCAACCAAATGTTGGCATTTTAAGTACAGGAGCTATTCATAAAAGACCTGTAGTAAAAGAAAGTGAATATGGTGATGTAATTGTAATACGTAATATGATGTATCTCACATTGGGCTATGACCATAGGTTGATTGATGGTGCTTATGGAACACGGTTTCTCTCTTGCTTAGTGAAATTAATTGAAAATTTTGATAAATCAAGGTTGTTTTAAATTGTTTAACATTGAAAAAAAACAGGTTAGAAGACCTGAATGGCTTAAAATAAAATTAAAAACGAATGATACATTTCAAGATACCCGTAAATTGATTGAGGGTAAAAAATTAAATACTGTCTGCGTGGAAGCGCGCTGTCCAAATATCTATGAGTGTTGGAGTCGTAAAACAGCTACTATAATGATTTTGGGTGAAACCTGTACAAGAGCTTGCGGTTTTTGTTCTGTAAAGACAGGAAAGCCTAAGTGGTTTGATAATGATGAACCACACCGAACAGCTGAAGCTGTAAAATCTATGGGACTCAAACATGTTGTTATTACCTCGGTGGATAGAGACGATTTAAAATTTGATTATGGCTCTAAAGTTTGGGCAAAAACAATTATTGAAACAAGAAATTTGAACCCAAACTGTACTATTGAAGTACTAACACCTGATTTTAAAGGTTATTTACCTGCATTAGAAACTGTTTTTAAATCAAGACCTGATATATTTTCGCATAACACTGAGACAATTGAGCGAATATCAAAAAAAGTTAGGGCCCAATCTAGTTGGAAAAGAACTAAAATGGTATTATCAGAGTCAGTAAATTTTGGGTTAGTTACAAAAACTGGATTGATGGTTGGATTGGGAGAAACAGATGAAGAAGTATTAGAAGTCATGAAAGAAATGGTTGATCTTGGAGTTGAAATTTTTAACATAGGACAATATCTGCAACCTACAAAACTTCATCTCCCGGTAAGTAGGTATGTTCATCCTGAAATATTTGATATGTACAATGAGAAAGGATTAGAAATGGGTTTTAGGGTTGTAGAATCAGGTCCACTTGTCCGTTCATCCTATCATGCTGATGAACAAGTCAAAAGGTATAGTCAGACTTAAGATTTTTGGATAAAACTAAGCTCATTTTTTTATTTATAATATTACTGATAGTAATTTGCTTTTCATTAACAATGAAAACTTTTTTTAAAAAATCTAACAATGATAAATCTTATATAGTGGTACCACCCAAGTTATCAATTATATATCCTGACATTGAAAATGGACCTCATCAAAAATTTCAAAGTGAAAAAGAGTGTTTAAGTTGTCATATTGATGAAAAATTAGTAGAAAATGTAGGTGTAGCCCCAAAAATAAACCATGAAATTAGAAGAAATTGTACTTCTTGCCATTTGTTACCAAAGATGCAATATTGATGAATAAAAATATTCCTAAAGAAGAATATGATTTATGGCGTAAAGTTAATTTATGGCCATCATTTACCAAGGAACTTAATAAAAACCCAATATTGGATATTTTGCAAAAGTCTCAAGCACATATTAGATTTCAAGTGGCTAAGGATGTTCTTGGTTTACCAATGAAACATCCATTAGTCGTTTTAATACATGAGAAGCTTCACTATCAAAAAAAGTATAAAAAAATACTTCAACGTGAAATTAAAATTTTTAATTCTGACAATAAAAAACAACGTGAGTTAAATTTTATACAACTACTTCAAAAACTTCATGAATTAGTCTCTTATGGCGCATATAAACATATGAGAGGTATTGACGAGTTAATTATTCATGCAATGGAATATCAAAATTCAGATGGACGATTTCCAGGATTATATCATCATCATGCAAAAATGTGCGGAATTTTATTCAAACTAGGTCTCAGAGGAAATCGTTTGCTCGACCGTTCATTAAATTGGATTGAAAAACGTCAAAGGGAAGATGGGGGCTGGTTACACAGATCAATGGTTCAGAAAGGAAAAACTATTAAAACCCAAAGATCATGTATATGGACAAGTGCAGAGGTTTTATATTCAATTTCTTTAAGAAGATCATTTATAAACAGAAAATGTTTTGAAAATGGTTTAGTTTTTTTGAAGAAACAATTATTTAATAAAAATTCGACAAAATTTTTAGATAACTTATCTCCTTGGGATTATTTTTCTGTTGGAGCTAAAGGAGAAACATTATTTGCTGGTGGAAGTTTAAAAATATTAGAAATATTTGTGAATTACGGGTTTTCAAAAAATGAAAAAGTAATCAATAAATTAGTTTCTGGAATATTAAGCTGTCAAATGGATAACGGTTTTTTTCCTTTTCAAAAATCAAAATTTCCAATACCCGATCCATATGTTACAGTGAGATTCTTAAGAATGCTTCGTGTAATAAGAAGCAATAAATATGACAAACTTGCAGACAAAATGTAAAAAATGTTACAATGAATATAATTATCATTAAGGCATGGTATTTGATTCATATAAACAAATTATTAGAAAGATTTATATGAGTGAAAAAGAAATTAATTCTTTAGACAAGTCTGAAGAAAAAAACAAATCTTATCCTATTTTACCTTTGAGAAATACTGTTTTATTTCCTCATCAAGTAATTCCTGTATATATAGGTCGAGATCAGTCACTTAGCTTAATTGATGAACTGCCCAAAAATGGTAAAAAAACAATTGTTGTAGTTGCGCAGAGAGATGGCTCAGTTGAGCACCCTGAAAAAGCTGATTTATATGATTGGGGAACTCTAGCAGTTGTAATGAAAGTTTTTGATATACCAGACAAAGCTAAATCTGCAATTATACAAGGTATAAGTAGAGTAAAAATAAAAAAAGTAGTTCAAAATAAACCCTTTTTTAAAGGTACAGTTTCCAGAGGTCGAGATATTATTGACTCAAAAATTGAACTAGAGGCACTAACGACAAATCTCAAAGCTATTTATCAAAAACTTATTGAAATTGCGCCCTATTTAACAGAAGAACAGGCAGATGGTATATTAAGAATAGAAAATCCCGCTAAATTTGCTGATAGAAGCATATCAATAATGAACATACCTACTGAAGAAAAACAGACAGTCTTAGAGTGTTTAGATTTAGAAGATAGACTTGAAAAGTGCACAGAGCTTGTTAACAGAGAAATTCAAAGAATCGAACTAAGTGATAAAATACAATCTGATGTTCAAGACGAAATATCGAAAACACAACGTGAGTATTTTTTACGTGAACAAATGAAAGCTATAAGAAAAGAATTAGGTGAGGACGAAGCATCTTTAGAGAATAAAGATGTCGCAAAACTTATTAAAGAAGCAAATATGCCAAAAGATGTTGAAAAGGTTGCATTTAAAGAATTGGAACGGTTACAAAGAATTCCTACCTCTTCACCTGAATACACTGTTGCTAGAACATATTTAGATTGGCTTATAGAATTACCTTGGAGTAATTCATCAGAAGATAATGAAAATATTACTAATGCAAAGAATATTTTAGATAGAGACCACTTCGGATTAGAAAGAGTAAAAGATAGAATTCTTGAACATCTTGCTGTTCGTTCATTGAAAAAATCAAGAGCAAAAAAAGGAGATATATTGAAAGCTCCTATATTATGTTTTGGTGGGCCTCCTGGTACTGGAAAAACATCAATAGGAAAATCAATAGCAGAATGTATGGGAAGAGAATTTATCAGAATTTCTTTAGGCGGTGTACGAGATGAAGCAGAGATAAGGGGTCATCGAAGAACTTATATTGGTGCTCTACCAGGAAGAATTATTTCAGGATTAAAAAAAGCTGGAACAAGAAATCCGATTTTTATGTTGGATGAAATAGATAAATTAGGCCGAGACTTTCGTGGAGACCCATCAAGTGCTTTACTAGAAGTTTTGGATCCTGAACAGAATTATGCATTTAATGACCATTACTTAGAGGTCGATTTTAATTTATCTGAAATTATATTCGTTACAACTGCAAATAGAATCGATCAAATACCTGGACCTTTGAGAGATAGAATGGAAGTATTAGAATTTAATGGCTACATAATGTCTGAAAAGGTTGCAATAGCACGTGAATATTTGGTCTCAAAACAGATAAAGGAACATGGGTTAAAAAAGAGCGAAATTAAATTTTCTGACAAATCTTTAGAAGAGCTCATTCAATATTACACAAGGGAAGCAGGTGTTAGAAATTTAGAAAGACAAGTCGCCAATGTTTGTCGTAAAGTAGCAAAAGAAATTGCCGTTAAAGAAAGAGCTTCTGTAAAAATTTCTCCCAAAAAAGTTAATCAATATTTAGGACCACGAAAATTTTATCCAGAAATAAACGAAAGAGTTGATAAGCCTGGTATTGTTGTAGGATTAGCTTGGACCGCATTTGGAGGTGATGTGCTTTTCATTGAAGCGTCAAAAATGCCTGGAAAGGGTAACTTGAAATTAACTGGACAGTTAGGCGATGTTATGAAGGAATCTGCTCAAGCAGCTTTTAGTTATGTTCGATCGAAAGCGAAAGAATTAAAAATAGAGACAGATTTTTACAAAAATTATGATCTTCACGTTCATGTTCCAGCTGGCGCAATACCAAAAGATGGCCCATCGGCAGGAATCACTATGGTATGCTCATTGGTATCAATTCTATTAAATAAACCATTAAAGAAAAGTTTTGCTATGACAGGTGAGATTTCATTACGTGGGAATGTTATGCCAATTGGTGGCTTGAAAGAAAAAGTTACAGCTGCTCATAGGGCGGGGATAAAACACATAATTGCACCTTTTTTAAACAAAAAAGATTTAGAGGATGTTCCTACTCATGTGCAAAGTGATTTGAAGTTTAGTTTTGTAAAAGATATTGAAGAAGTTTTAAACCTAGTTTTAGATTTAAGCTTAAAATAAAAAATATATCAAAATCATATTTAGATAGTAATTTGTAAAGTTATATAAAAATTTAATTGTAAAAACTTTAAATTAAATTTTTTGACAAAACGATGAGTATGTATTAAATTTTGGTATTAGATTAGTTAATATTATATTGTATCAAAATAATTTGGGTGATTAACTCAGTTGGTTCAGAGTGCCTCCCTTACAAGGAGGAAGTCGGGAGTTCGAGTCTCTCATCGCCCACAAAAAAAAGCCTCTTAAATTGAGGCTTTTTTTATAAGAAATATTATTTTTCTAAAAATTTTAGTGAATGTCTTAAAACTTTCCTCATACTTACCGAAATCTGGTATACGTCTGTTTTTTCCTCAGTTAAACCTTCTGTTCCACTAATTGAACCATTTATTATATATGGTTTTTGTATGTTAATCGTTACAGTACCAAAATCACGATTCCAAAGAAAACCTATACCAGGTATAAAAATGAGACTTTCAGAATTAGGAGTAGGGATATCATTCCAGTATTCTTCAGATGAATACCTTACTAGCATGCTTAAACTATATGAACCTTTTATTAAATTAGATTTTTTAGACATTGCCGATAGTGATAAATCAATTAAATTTGGTGCCTTATAACCATATTCATTTTTACTAAAAGGTAATTCGAAAGTCAAAGTTCCTCCATAAAATACTGGGTTAGATTTGCTTTTTATGAAGTATTGTGTTTCAAGAATTGATTTATAGATACCTTGACTTATACTGAAATGTCTGTGTTCAACAGTTTCATCAGAATTTTCAAAGAATGGAGAGGATGTTAGAGTATTTTTTGATGGTCTAATCACACCAAATCCCATGAATAATCTTCTTCCTGGTCCAGCCCCATCGTTATATATTAAATATCGAAATATTAATCGACTATCACCTACAACACCACCAATTGCATTTTTAAAATTAGAAGTAGTATTCTCACTTCTATGATGCATAGAATCCCAATCTTTTCCCCAAATCATAGATCTAATACCAAAAGTCTGTGTTATGGTCATATTCCAATAGTCTGATAAACCAATTGTGATTGTAGGTGATATTATTTTTGTAGAAAGTTGACCACTATGGTCTCCGTCACCGATTTCATAATTAGCGTTTTCATTGTCTATCTCAGGATGAGACCAAATAATATTTTGATAATTATTATCTACGCCCAGCATTAGTTGTCCAGACCATAGTCCTATACCTTTATCAGAATTGCCGACCGGCAGTGAGGGGTTACCTCAAAGAGCTCACTGACCCCATAAATTACTGATTGTAATAAGAATATATAACAGTATTACTTGAATAATTTTTCCTTTAGTTTTATTAAAATTGATTTATCTTTTTTACTTTGTTCATTGATAAATTTTATCTGAAATTTTGTTTCTTCAATCGAATTTTTGAATTTTATAATGTTAAATTTTTGAGTGGTGGTAATCATACCAATTTTTTCTTGAAAATTAATTTTTACATCATATACATCATTATTTTCCATAATTATCTTTTTAAGATTTTTAACACAACCATTACAAGACATTCCATCAATTGTAAACTTATATTTGTTATCCTTCATAAAAAAATAATTCTTGGTTACATTTAAACGAATCATATAGTTGATCCATAGAATTTATGACAAAATATCTATTTTGAATTTCACTATAATCAAATTTTGTCAAAACGATTTCATTTATATCATATGGAATAAATATTGATCTATCACAAATACCTTTACTACAATTTATTATATTTAAAATTTCGTCGTACGATGATAATATACCTGCTCCATATATTTGATAATCTAAATTATTATTTGGATTATCATTTTGGTTTACCATAATTCCAAATTCGTAAGTCCACCAAGCAAAGTTTTGCAACCTTTTTAAATTATGTATTACTAAATCCTCTGGTAATTTTTTTTTATTCTTTAAAATATCAGATCCTAATTTTCCAATATCTGCCATAAAATTACAATAAGATTGGTCTGTTAAGAAAGGCATATGGCCAAATACATCGTGAAATATATCAGGTTCTGGTGTATAACCAAATTTATTTTTAATTGGTTGTGATATATATTTTTGATTGAAACGTGAGGATTTTCTTATTATATCTGTCGATGGAAATTTTCTTTTTGAATTTAGTTGAAAAAAAAGGAACTCATCTAAAAATCCAGCGACAACGACAATTTCCCAATTAGTTAAATTGGAAATAGTTTTGGATATTTTTTTTATATTTGGGAATCTGGATTCTGTTAAATTTAATTTTAACAATCCTTCTCTAAACTCAGATGTACCAAGCTTTGAAGCATAATCAATGACATTTGAAAATAATTAACCCCATATATTTATTTCTTTATTTGAAACAGATTTATAATCTTGCCTTATTTTCCATCTATCATTTTTATTAAAAATTTTAACATTTTCAACGGTGTTAGGTATGTTATTTTTAAATAAATAATCATATTTATTTGTCAATATATCCATGTGTGAAATTACGGCTTTTTTTATAATGAAAGAAAATAAGGAATAGGTTTATTTTGTATTAATTTTTTTCAAATTATTTATAACTGAAGTTAAGCTACTTTTTAAAACTAGGTTTTTTAAAATTTCCTTTTTATTTAAAAAAAAGTTAAATCTTAGTTAATACTGTATTTTTGTAAAATATAAATATCGACTACTTTTAGAGTCTTATAATGAGTTGATTCAAGTATTACGGGTGGTGCACAATTTGCTTTTTCAGCTTGTTTCCATCTGTTTGCACATAGACACCATTTATCACCTGGTTTCAATCCAATAAAATTATATGAGGGGTTATCTGTTGATAAGTCATTTCCAACTGATTTACTATATTCTAAAAATTCTTTTGTAGCAATAACACAAACAGTATGCATCCCAAGATCATTATCTGAAGTATTGCAAAAACCATCTCTGTAGTAGCCTGTTAAAGGTTTACATGAACATATTTTTAGTTTTGTACCTAAGACATTAATCGATTTATCTGTAGCCATTTTATAAAAAAATTTTATTTTAGAAATTATTTAATTATATACTTTTATCCAGTCAACAATGAGTTTACTTGAGTCAAAATTTGAATTAGGGTTACCAGGCCAAAAACCTCCTACAGCTTGATTAACTATTAAGAAGTAGTTCTTATCAAACGGCCAATTATCTTTGAAATAATCTTCTTTCTTTACTCTAAAATATTCTTTTCCGTTAATAAACCACACTAAATTTTCTTTATTCCATTCAAATCCAAAAACATTGAACTTTTTATCTAAATTTTCAATTTTAATACTTGATCCAATTTGATTTTTATTCATGTGATTATAAGCTTCAGTATGGATTGTACCGTATATTAAATCTTCCTCGTTTATATGTTCCATTATATCGATTTCACCACATTTTGGCCAACCTTCTTCTGATATCGTTTCACTTAATAACCAAAACGCGGGCCATGTTCCTTTAATTTTAGGTATTTTGGCTTTAATTTCAATTCTACCATATTTTAAATTGAATTTACCACTTGTATTTATTCTGCCAGATGTAAAGTAATTTTTTTTATGATTTTCTTTAATTGCTTCAATTATTAAATTATTATTTTGGATATATATGTTACTCGATTTATTTGTGTATTCTTGTAGCTCATTATTTACCCATCCTGGTTCTCTTAATTCAATATTCCATTTGGTTGTATCTAAGTTTTTACTCTTAAAATCTTCAAACCAAACTAAATTGTAGCTATCCTTAATTATACTTTTTTTATTTGTATTTAACATGCAACTTGAAAAAAAAATAATATATATAAATAATAATTTGATCAATTATTTATCTTAATTAAAACTTTGTCAAGAAAAGCCGCTAAAATAGAGGCTTTTTCTTGACAATTGTTAGCTTTAAATGGCGGAAGCGCGTGAGAATCGAACTCACCAAAGACATTTCTGCCTTTCAAGCGGCTTTGAAGACCGAGGTGCCCACCAGGATCACATTCACTTCCAAATTTAGAATATTTTAATTTTATCATTCAAACTTGAATATTTAATTGATTTTTTTTAGATAAGAGTTTAAAAAATGTTTACTTTTCAAATTAGATTGAACTATTTTTGCTTCTTCTTTAGAGGAAAAAAAACCATGTCTTACTGAATATAGTGTTTTATTATTAACTGAAATTTTTTCAATTCTCGGAACAAGACCTGTCTTTTTAAATTTGTTAATTATCTGCTGCGCATTTTCCTGATGGCTAAAAGCACCAATTTGCAAGGTATATATTTCATTATTTTTTTGTTGCGGATTATTTGGAATTTTTTTACTGCGTACGATATTAACTTTATTTTTATCTCTACGCAATTTATGAATAATTTTAGCTGAATCTTCCTTACCTAATTTTAAATATGAATTTTTCATTAATGATATTGCAGGATTTATATATTCTGAATCATCATATTTTTCTATTAATTTTCCAAGTAAATCAATCGTTAAACGATAATTATTATTCAAATAGGATTCATTACCTTTTTTGTATAATAAAATTGGAGCTAAGTGTCCTGACAAATCATCTATATTAATTTTAGATAATTGTTCTTTAAATTTTTTTCCATCGCTTGAAATAAAATAATTTAAAAATTTAAAATCGGGGTGATTTATTTCTCTTTCGGTTAGATTATCCATATAATGACTTACATATTCTAGGTTCCCAGATTTAATATGTTCTCGTAAAGCTTCAATTGGGTATGAAAATATTAAACCAATTAAAGTTACAATAATCAAAAAAAAATAATTTTTCAAAATTTTATAGAGGTTCCTTTAGGACTATTTTTTTCTAACCAATTTATATCATCTTTTACAAGATGAGAATTTGAAAAATGATATACATCTTTCATAAATAATTCAATTAAACTGTCACAATCATTTCTAACTTCTGCAATGTTGTTTTTATAACTTGAAAGCTTTAATCTAATTATGTTTGCTATTAATGAATTTGGTTCCTTTTCTATGGCAGATTCTATTATGGCTATTGCATCTTCGTGAGCACCTTTCTGATTATAGAAATCTGCTAAAGAGGATAAAACATTGACGTTGTCTGGATTCTTACTTAAAATTTCTTTTAAGACTTCTTCTATTTCGTTGAATCGATTTAATGCGAACAAAGCATCTTTAATCTTTGGTAATACTAACCATGACTGATCTGAGTTTTTCTCTGTAAATTTAGTCCACATCGGTATTGCCTGTGCCAACTGTTTTTTTGCTTTATCTACAAAATCAGAATAATCTTCTTTTTCATTTGGTGTTTGAAATTCTTTATCATCTAATTCCATTGCTTTTTTATATGAAACCTCACTTTCTTCTGCATAGGTATTTCCTAAAAATAAATAAGCAGAAGAAAGGTCAGGGAATATTTCTAAACTTTGATGAAAACATTCTCTTGCCTTTTCAAAATTTTTATTTTTGAGTGCTATCCTACCTTCTTGAATTTTATATAAACCAACGAGGTGAGAATCCTGTGTTTGGGAAATTTTATGATATTGTATCAAATAATTACTTGCTCTTTCCCAATCTTCTTTTTTTTTGTAACAGTTAATTAGATTTGTTAAAGCCCATTCATTTGAAGGATTAATAGAAAGGATTTTTTTTACCTCATCAATTGCTTCATCTACTTTATTTAGGGCTATAAAATTTAGTGATAAATTTTTGTGCAACTCAATTTTTTCAAAAGTAGTAATTTTTGATCGTATTTTCAAGTTTTTGTGAATTTTTAAAGCTTGGGATGGATTACCACTTTCTCTCAATACTTGTCCTAATTTAATGTATGCTTTGATATTATTAGAATCATGTTGCACTATTGATTTAAAATGCTGATAGGCTTCTTTTCTTTGGCCTGAAACTAATAAGTCTAAACCTTCGGAATAAGATTCTCTTAGGGAAGATTTACTACCAGGACGCATATTAATAAAATAATAAATTCCAAATATTAAACCAATTAAAGACAGAAGAGTTAATACAGTAAAACTCATAATTTAATATTTTCAGATGAATCTTTTATTTCAATATCATCCATAATTGATTGATTTCTAAGCGTATCTAGTTCTACTTGCAATTTCCTTTTTGAAGATTTTAAGGACATAATTTCGGTTTTATGAGAGATTATTTGGATTGCAGATATTAATAATCCAAAAATAAAACCTATTAGTACTGTTACAGATATTATCACAGTTAGTTTTAAATTAACTTCCTTACCGTAATATAACCATATTCTTAAATCGTTAGGATTTAAATCATGATTTTGTTGTAAGAAAAATGCCATACTTATTAAAAGAACAAACCATATAAATAATTTTATCAATCTCATTTAATTTTCTCTTTGTCCAAAAAGAGTTATACCTCTTGCATCAGTGATTAGAACTTCGACAATATCTTTTACTGATTCATTAGCTTTATCAAATACAACCCATGTATTACCCATTGTTCTACCAGCCCATTGGTGAGCAGATTTTTTACTTTCTTTTTCAACAATTACTTTCTGAATAGAACCAATTAATTTCTTATTTTCAATTAATGTTCTGGCTTTTTGTAATTTGATCAATGATTCTAAACGCGCTTGTTTCACTTCTTCTTTTATTTGATCTGAATATTCTGCGGCTTTTGTACCAGGTCTAGAGGAATATTTGAACATGAAAGCTGAATTAAAACTAACTTTTTTTATCACATCAAGTGTTTCCATGAACTCTTCATCAGTTTCTCCCGGAAATCCAACAATTACATCTGTTGAAAGAGAACAATCAGGCATGTAATGACGAATTTTATCAACCAAATTCAGGAAGTCTTTTTTTGTGTAGGTTCTATTCATTCGTTTTAAAATTCTATCAGAACCGGCCTGAAGTGGTAAATGTATTTGATTACAAATATTTTTGTGTTTTCTCATAACTTTCAATAGATCGTCATCAATATCTTGAGGATGTGGAGATGTATAACGTATTCTTTTTACACCTTTAATGGATGCAACTGCGCTTAATAATTCAGGAAATGTACCTTCAGGTGTTTTATATGAATTGACATTTTGTCCCAATAATGTTATTTCAATATAACCCTCTTCAACACATTTTTTTACTTCATTTACTATACTTGGGATGGTTCGACTTCTTTCTCTTCCTCTTGTAAAAGGAACAATGCAGAAGGTACAAAATTTATCACACCCTCTCATAATCGAAATCCAAGCGTTAATTCCTTTATTTCGAGAAGGGTACAAATCTTCATAAATTTCGTATTTGGATAATTTAGTATCTACCCAATGTTCATTTTTTTGTTCACGAGATTTTAACAATTCTGGGATTCGCCTATAAGAATCTGGCCCAAGTATTACATCTACGTAAGGTTTTGACTCAAGAAGCTCATTTTTAAGATTCTGCGCCATACATCCTAAAACACCTAGTATTAAACTTGGATTTTTTTTCTTAAGAATATGCAGATTATCCAATCGATTATGAACAGTTTCCTCTGCTTTCTCTCTAATTGCGCATGTATTAAGAAAGATGGCATCAGCGCTATCGATTTCAGTTGTTTTTTGATATCCTGAATTTTCTAACTGGGTTGCAACTAATTCTGAATCATATACATTCATTTGACAACCATATGTTTCTATGTAGTATTTCTTATTGGAAGTTAAATTCTGTATAAGTGGTGTATTTTGTTGTATATTAAGTGTTTCAGACAATGTGTATACAAGTGTTTACAAAAATATCAGTTGTAAATATCCTGATTTCCTTGTTATTTAACACTAATTCCTCATTTTTTGTTTTATAAATCATAATTTTTGTTTAATTCTTAAATAATTCTTGTAAACACATTTGTTTACAAGAATGTTTACAAAAATCGTACTATTTTCTTATGTAAACACATCTTAATTATTTAGAGCATAAATATGTTTACAAAATTTACATTACTAGATATACAGAGTATATTATCTATAATTATAATTTATCAAATAATCTAAATAATATTAAAGTATAATTAAA
>MDSZ01002558.1_pt1 | contig 14485 bp, 9 predicted proteins | sample 811201 | NCBI WGS metagenome assembly MDSZ01 (sample SAMN05326647, study PRJNA326480) | marine metagenome | isolation source: seawater | place: Indian Ocean: North | collected 2010
ACTACAGTTATATTTTCAAATGAGGCAAATAACTTATCATATATATTTAAATTTGAATACACGCCTAATAATAAAAATAATACTAATAGGATTACTATAATTACTTGTAGCAACCCAGTAGCAATAAGAGTTTTTTTCTTACTAATATAATTATAGAATGAATATATAGTAAGTAATTGAAATATTAAATTAGATATAAATATTACTCCAGCAAAAGCATAATGTTCTATTATATCTCTATATGTTGTTATCCAAATAATTGTAATTAATAATGAATAAGATAATAATAGTAAAAATACTTTAATTACTAATAAATTTTTACTACCACTACGTAAAAGAACTAATATGATTAAACATATGTAAGATAAAGTGTAAAAGGTTACCATCACTGGTTTATTACCAAATGCTAATGATTGTGATATGGTAAAATTAGTATCTAAAATTTGGTGCTTTTGGAAACTTACTAAATAACTTCCTAAACCTAATCCGATTAAGAAAAATAAGGTCCCAAATACTGATAATATATATGTTTTTAAAGAAGGTTTATTAAGCATTATATTTATAATATATATATAAAATATTATACCTAATTATTTATTTTTCTGTTATTTACAATTAAATATCATTTAATAATAAAAGATACACCAGAATATTATTATAAATATTATTAATTATAAATAATTTATTTAATAACAATATATAATATGCCTTGTGAACAACATGGAGTAAATTGTGATGGAGCATGTGTAGATCCAAATGTAGATAATGGTATGATGACTAAAGTTTGGGGGCCTGCTGGATGGTTATTTCTTCATTGTATTACCTTTGGTTATCCATATGCTATAAACCCTGATAATGAAGAACATAACACCAAAAAACAAGATTATTATAATTTTTTTTACTATCTAGGTAAGGTTTTACCTTGTAGATATTGTAGAGAAAGTTATGATGAATACTTTAAACAACTTGACTTATATAATAGTCTTAAAACCAGAAAAGATATTACTAAATGGTTATATGATATGCATAATAAAGTTAATCATAAGTTAGGCGTTCCTGAATGTAATATACCTTCTTTTGAAGAAGTAATTAACCAGTATGAAGAATATCGTGCTAAATGTAAAAAAACAACAGAAGAAGAAAGAGAACTTAATAAAAAAAAGGGCTGTTTAGCACCTGCTAATGGCACACCACAAAGATGTGTAGTGAAAGTAGTACCCTATGATAAAGGTGATATCACACGCCGTGAAAATGCCACAGTAGGAACTATTAGTGGAACCAGTGATGATTACTTAGTAGTAAAAAAAACAGATTTATTCGTCTATATACTAATTATCTTAGGATTTATAGCTATTTTAGTAATTATTGTAAAATATTTATTATAAATTACATCTAAATAAAATACAAAAATAATAAATTAATCTAATTGACTTACCTTTTTAATGAAAAGACCACTTGCTAAGATTTTCTTACCAAATTCAATTTGGGATTTCATAATTTTAATTAAAATTTTATCACCTTTTTTAAGATTAACATAATCCGCATTTCCAATATAATGGTCACGGAAAAGATAAATTTCCATAGGACTTGATTCTTCATCACCGATATAACAAACACTATTAGTATCGTCATGGGTATCAACAATACATTCTACCACCTGATCAATACGAGGAATACAAATATCTGCTTTGTATTTAATAGTGTAAGTAACGGAACCAGAAAAGTCATGGTTTTCCATAACACCAGAATTACGACTGATAATTTCTACACTTTCAGGTTTAATATATCCATCACTAATACTACCACCTTCTACTTTATCTTTTAAATTTTGAAGAATAATATCACTAATATTAGGAAAATTTAGTTGATTAGGACGAAGATGAATAATATCAGATAAAACCTTTTTTTGATATACTGGATCTGCTATTACTTTTTCTTTTTTACTTACTGAATCTTTATCGTATTTACTGTCAGACATTATTATTTGTTTTAATTATTAATTTAGTATAATTATTTATAATTATTTCTAATTTCCACTTTAGTGTTAATAATTATTAATTTATTCTTAGATAATTTAATAAAAAAATAAATCAATTTTATTTTAATGTAAAAAGAGACGCACACCTGTAAAGAACATAGAAATACCATAGTCATCACAAGATTTTATTATTACATCATCGGCAACACTACCACCTGGTTGAACTATGTAAGATACACCATACTTAACACATTCATCAATCGAATCAGGGAATGGGAAAAAGGCATCTGAGGATACCACTACACCTTTTAATTCATTCATAAATTCATTTTTTTCATTTTGTGGAATACCAATAGGATTATTAACAGAATGATTAGGATAAAATACTGATAATATTTCTTTCTCTTGATTATTAATTAAAGCATCATATTGTATCTGGGTATATCTTTGTGTTGTAATAAAAGTAACAATATCATTAACTTTACTTTGTCGTTTCATTCCACTTTTAAAATTATCTAATAATGCCAATGTTTTAGGATGTTGTCTTAAAAACCAAGTTTCTGCTTTTCTACCCGCTAATTTTACACAATCCACCCTATTTTGTTGTCCTGAACCAACCCCTATGACTTGACCATCATAAGCAAATACCACAGAATTAGAAGGAGTGTATTTACAAGTAATATTAGCAACCTTTGTATCTCGTAAATAATCATTATTAATAGAAGTTATATTATTATATAATATCTTATGGTTAGTCACTACATTTTCTGCCTTAATATTTTGACAACAAGATACTCTACCATCTTCTTGAGATAAAGCAACACCAAACATTTCACGATAAGAAACATTAATAGACGAAATAGTAGGATATACACCTTTAACAATGATAAAGTTTCCTTTCTTTTTCTGCTTTAATATTTCTAATGCTGTTTCAGTGTAATCAGGAGCAATAATACCATCACTTACTTCAGTTTTCAGGTATAATGCTAAACTTTCATCAACAGTATGACTAATAGCTACAAAATCACCAAAAGAAGACATAGGATCGGCATTTCTAGCACGAATATAAGCAATAGTAGCATCGCTATATTTAACATCTGGTTTTAACATATAACATTTTCTTAATAATTCACTCAAAGGTTTAGATGTTCCAACACCGGCTGGAGCATTATGTTTAAATGAAGCACAACACGCCATACCATCTAATTCTTTACTTAATTCATTAACTAATTGCCAAGCTAAAATAGCATCTAAATAGTTAATATAACCAATACGACCATTTAAAACCTGATATGGGAACGGAATGTCAGCAATACTTAAAATATTGGCATTTGACTGATGGGGATTACAACCATATTTTAAGGAATCAACTACCTCATATTGACGATATACCTTTTTGGGATTAAAGTATTGACTAATTTCAATATCATAATTTGTAACATGATGAAGTGATTTTTTAGCATAATCTAAACGCATAGTTTCATCTTTAAATATATTATCATAATTATCAATAAAACCTTGATAGTCATCTGGGTTTGTTAATGATACTACATGTTGATAATTTTTAGCACCTGCTCTTAATAAAGATACACCACCAATATCAATATTTTCAATAGCATCATTCAATGTATGTTCTTTAGATATAACCTCTTTAAATGGATATAAATTAACAACTACTACATTAATATATCCTTTTAATTCCTCACCATTGGCACGATAACCTAATATTCCTCCGTAAATATCTGGATGTAAGGTTTTCACTCTACCATTAAGAATTTCAGGATATTTGGTAAAATCAGATACTTGAATTACTGGTATGTTTTTATTTTTTAAATATCGATAAGTTCCACCTGTAGACAATATTTGATGCCCTTTTTCAACTAAAAATCTGGCAATAGTATCAATATTAGTTTTATTAAAAACACTTAATATAGCGAAAGATGACATAATATTTATATTGATAATTAAAAGTTTTATATTGGTCTAAAAGTCTAAATATGGTTTATACTAATTAAAATAAATTATGTTAATATATTTTTATTAATTTTAAGTTGAATAATATAAAAAACAAAACTAAATTATTAAAATAATAATTTATTAAATTATTGTTGATAGTAATTCCTTATGTAATATTCTTCTGGACTTAAGAAATAAAGAGTTATTCCTGGCGCTGTTAAATCAGGGTTTTCTGAATTATGTTTAATTCTAGAAATTAATTCTAAATCATTACACATTTTTCTTTTATTTTTAACCTTTCCGACTTTAAATTTAGGATCTAATTTATGGATATAATTAATAATTTGACCTAATTTATTACTATTACAATTAACACCTTTAACAGATTTTTTATAACCTTTACCAGCATAATCAGTAATTTTAAAGGTGGGTTTTAAATAAATAGATTTAGAATAGGCATTATGACAATAAATGTTATTAAGATTTTGTTTAGATAAAATCTTCCATCTCTTACTCATTAATGATTTCAATTTAATTTTATCTTGAGTAAAAAAAGATTTTATATCTAAATTATCAGACTTAGTCATATCAGTTTTTTTCAATAATTCTTCATTAAATTTATACAAATATAAATTATCGAAATCAGCAATTATGAAACCATATAATAAGTCAGAATTTCTAATATAATTAGCATAATATTGTGATTTTACTTTGTTTAAGGTATCACTCATAGACATTAAAAATTCATTCTTATTAACTAAATTAAATTGGATAATATTAAGTAATATTTTTTCAGTTAATACTAATTTATCCTTATTTTTAATTCTAAATACAAGATTTTGTAATAAGAAAAGTTTTTCATTAATTAATAATTTATCAAATATATATTTGTGTAACTCATTAAAACCATATATATTAGTTATATTTAAAGATGTTTCGAATACTTCTAAGGGAAGTTCATTTATTTTAGACTTTGCAGAAGATAATAATAATTCTTTATCATTACTTTCTTTATATAAAACATTATCTATATCATTTTGATATGATAGTAATATATTTTTATAATTTAGGTCCTGACTTTTTACAAACTTGGACTTAATATTTGCTAAATCTTTAATTAATTCTTCTAAATTAATTACATTAACCGGTTTAAAAATATACGGGTTTTTAGATGTCATTAACTTCTTCTTTCTAACTAATTTACTATTATTTTCAATATTAATAGTAGATAAAAACAACATATAATCATAATACTGTTCATACATAGAAATATCTGGATTTTGATTATATAAGGGTGATATTCTTAATACTTCATCATTATTTGGTAATTTAACTTTAATTATTTTACCAAAAACATATTTATCATTAATACTAATATTTAATTGTAATGTAGTGTTTATTAAGTTTTCAATTACAACATCATAAATATTTATTATAAGTTCTTTATTATCCTTTTCCTTTTCAGGTAATATATCCTTGATTAAATTAATACTATCATTTCTATGTAAATTATAATTTTTAATCAAAATATTTTTAAATATGGTTAAAATATTTTTAATTTCAATATCATAATGAATTAATGTTTTATCTAGCATAGCATTTTGCTTATCAATATCTTCAATAATATTTTTAAACCCTACTTTACTTAGATTCTTTTTATATTCATCAGAAAAACAAGTATAATCTTCAACACTATATAATTTATTAATATCATTATCTGCTGGATTATATAGTATCTCTTTATTATGTGAAGTTAAACAAGGTAATAATTTATTATAATCAGTTTTACTTCTATAATTAATTGCCTTAGTTATATTACAATCTACAGCATTCCTTTTTAGAATATTTAATACATCTAACGATAATAACGCCTTTTTCTCACAAATACGGTAGACTCTCATATCAATACTTTCCATATTTTTCTTATCTCCACTCATTACAGTAGAATACATATAAACTACAACATTTCTTTTTTCCGGTGGTAAATGATGATGACTCTGACGACGAATAACTCTACCGATAGTTTGTTCTAATAAATTAATATTATGCCAAGGGTCTAATAAGTGAATTTCTCTAAAACCAAAAAGATTTAATCCTTCACTACCCTTCTTACTAGCAATTACAACCTTCACTTTTTTATTCTTTATCATATTCTGTCTCAAATTAAAAAACTTAGTAGCCCCTTTTCTTAATTGTGTATCACCTGTATAAATGATGTATTCTCCTTTTTTATCATTAGATTTATGTTTATTTGATAATAATGGTTCTATTCCACCATAACGAGTATAACCTAACATTTCTAAAGCAAATGCCATAGGTAATACACCACCAAATGTATAGTATGTATACACAAAAACCGGTCCATCACATTTTTCAATATTTTGAATACATTCATATAATTTAGGTCCATGTTTCTTTAATCCGTCACCTACAAATCGCTTACCCATATCTTCATCTTCAAATTTAAAAGTATATTTTCTTGGAAGTTTTTTACAAATTGAATTAAAACCCTTTTCACCATAACAATATTGGGGTTGGGAACCACTTTCACGCAATGTTTGATACATAAAATTACTCATTTGAATTTCTGTATTATAAGCAACTGAAAAATTCTTTTCTACTACTTCTTCATTTTCTAAATTAAATTCTTCTTGTGAATAATCTTCTTTAACACTTCCTAAATCTTTATTATTCTCTTTATCTTGCTTGTCTGTTTTAGTTTGGTCTAAACCAATTATAGAAAGCAAAGTATTTTGATGAGTTATATTTAAGGGACATTTTACTAATTTCATATATTTAATACGATCTTTTTTGGCTATCTTTTTTCCTAAAATATCTAATTCTGGATATTGTTTTAAATCAATTAACTTATTTGGAATATTAACATCAGCTTCTAATCTAATAGGGAAATCTAAGGGATTATTACCTCTAACATATGATATATACCCGGTACTAACATCTTTTAAAACTTTTTTTCCTGAATTTGTTATATTACCATCTTTATCAAAAATTTGACTTCTTTTAATATTTGGTGATTTATCATTCATTCTTAAAAAGTTTAATAAAGGAATTATATCTTCGGGTTTATCATACATTGGTGTTGCTGAAAGAAGTATTAATCTCATATTTTGACTATATAATAAAACATTTTGTAATATTTTAGTTATAAAATTAACTCCTTCATCTGTTTCCCCCTCTATTTTGTCATTTTTATCTTTATTTTTTCTATTTTTTCTATTTTTATTATTTATTTTATTACTATTAATATCTAGTTTATTATCATCTTTCTTATCTATTATTATTGATAATTCTTCAATATTAGTATCGGCAGTATTTTTACCTTTTACTTCCTTATCTACTTTACTAATAGTATTACCAATATTTCTTAAATTATGTGCTTCATCAATAATTAATACTGAATTATTAAATGTATCTCTTATTACCTTTATCATTTTTTGGTGTTTTTCTAATCCAGATAACCCGCGTGTTTTACTTTTTAATATTTTTTGTATCATTCTAGCCCATTGATATGGTGTAGAATAACCATCATAATACTTATTTATTTGTTTATTAATTACTTTTTCCACTTTAGCGCATTGAGATTCATCACCATCTTTACATTCAATAATACTATCTTTTACAGATTTAACATTTTCAATCTCTTTAATATAAGTATCACCAGTACATTGAAGATTAACATTTTCACCTTTTCTTAATTTACGATTTTCAAATATTTGTCTTTTAAATTCATCAAATCGAATAACAAATATTTTTGTTTTCATTTTAGTTACAAAATCCTTGAGATTTTCCGCAATTTGAATAGCAGTACAAGTTTTACCAACTCCGGTGCCGTGAATTAATATTAATCCTTTATAGGGTGTTTCCGCATTCATTAAGTTTCTAAGTATTTTTTGCATAGGAGTTAGAGGGAATATCACACCTTCTTTTACATTATAGTTATTTATCTGAAGATTAGCAAATGACTTATCATCTTTTTTACTTTTTTTATTATAAATAAAATATAACTGTTCTGCTATTTGTTTAGTATCATATTCACGATTATAAGTATTTATAATTTTATTATTTTCCATTTTTATTAAAAAAGCTTCATCTAGATAAGAAGGATACTTAGTATATAAATCTAATATCATTAATTCATTATTACCATCTTTACCTGTTCTATCTGTTTTTGATAATTTTAATTTTTCTTTTAAAATAAATTTCAGAAATAGTTTTTTACCTATTTCTAATTTGGCAAACCCTTTTTGTATTTTGGACTGAACATAAATAGGATTACCTATACTATTTTGTAATAGGTTTTCTATTTCTTGATATAATAGATGTAATTGTTGTAATTGTTTTTCCATTTTATAATATTTTATTATTAAAGTCTTCTCTTTATTTATTACCAATTTAATTTTATTAATAATATTTACTTACAAATTCAAATAAATTAGTTACAAATTCAAATAAATTATAAATTCAAATAAATTATAAATTCAAATAAATTAAAATAGTGTTTAAAAAAATAGAAATTGAAATAGTAATTACAATTTAAAATATTTACTAAGTACTATTTTATAATTTTATATTACTAAAAATTTCATTCAAAAAATAAATTTTTTTGTAAAATAATATAAAAAGCCTTATTAATAATATTCATTTTCTGTGTATGATAAGGTCTTATTACTTCTTTAATTTGTTGTAAAGTCATAATTGTCACTTTACTTATCTCTAACAATTGTTCCTTATTATTATCCTTTATCGGAATCATAATATTTCTATGAATATTAGTTAATGGATTGAATAAATTTTTAGTATTATGAGTATTTAATTCCGCATTATCAATAGTATCAATTTGTTCTTGTTTATCCATATTATGTATCTGGGTTTGTTTAACTTCCCTTTTACAATATTCATCTATACCAAGATAATACTTATAATTATCTGGTAAAGTTATACATTCTGCCAAAAAATATGTATGTTTATATTCAATACCATTTAATCCTATATAAATTTCTTCTAATGGAATTACATTCTTATATATTTTAATATTACTAGACATAATACCAGTTTCTTCACTAAATTCCCTTAAGGCACATTTTAAATCAGATTCTTTATTTTGTCTTCTACCTTTTGGAACCCCCCATTCTGGATAATTATAAATATTTTTACTACTTAATTTACCCCTTATTTTTTCTATCCATTCTTTATTAGTTTCAATATATTGTTTATATGATAATAAATTAATATTACTACTTTTAAATTTTGTATTAAAATTTTCATTAAATAAATAATTAATAACATATATAATGTAATGAAGATTACCTAATGATAAAAGCACATTAAATTTATTTTCTGACATTAAATATTCATCCTTATATTTTTTTCGTTGTTTATTATTTAATTTTAAATCTTCGCGCAATTTTTCAAATTGTGGATTACTTACAATTAATTCAATTTCTTCTCTTACCATTCTAGAAAATAAAATTATTAAATATTCTAAATCTAAAGTATGATATTTACCTCTTAAAAATTCCACATAAGGTATAGTATGTTGCCTTCTAACCATTATTAATTTAGTGGAAGATATTGACTTGTCATTTATTTCTAAATTATCTTTATAAAAACATAAAATTCCATAACTATTCAATGTTTCCATACAATTAACATAATTATGATTTGTTTTTCCACAATTAACACAATACAATTGAGTTGTTTTTTTATACTTTAAACTTCTTGTTTTATACATCTTCTTGTTTAATTTTTTATTCTAATATTATTAATTAATTTATTCTTAAGTTTAAGACTAAACATTAAATGATTAAATTTAAATATTTTCTATTCTAATTTCAAATATTATTATTTAATAAACAATACCTGAAAACTATAATTGAAATTATAAATAGATAATACATTAAATACATATTAAAATGGATCCAAAAGTATGGGGACCTCATTTTTGGTTTGTTCTACATTTAGTTTCTTTTAATTATCCAGATAAACCTTCTACTTTTCAAAAAGAAGCTTATATGGCATTTTATCATTCTGTAAAAGATATTTTACCTTGCCAGAAGTGCCGACAACATTATCAAAATTATTTAAGTCAATATCCTATTCAACCTCATTTAGATGAAAGATTACATTTAGTAAAATGGGTTATTCAAATTCATAACTTTGTAAATAATAAGTTAGGAAAACCAGTATATACAGATGAACAAGTTTTCCAAATTTACGCAAATTTAGATCCTGTATCACCATTTGAAAAAGTTAATCTTCAAAGAATAGAAAATGAAAAAAAAAAAGATAACTTTGCTAGACACTATATTTTTATTGCTTTAGCAATTGCTATTATATGTTATTTAATATATGTTAGCAATAAATATTATTATTATTTAACCTAATTATTACATTACATAATCATTGTATTACCTAATTATTACATTACATAATCATTGTATTACCTAATCATTGTATTACCTAATCATAGTATTACATATCATTACATAATCATTATATTAGTTAATTTAAATTAAAAAATATAATTACTATCAAAGATAAAACAAAAGTTATTGCGTATATCCAATAATAATCTATATTATAATCTTCATTTATATCTTCACTTATCATATCTAAAGCACTCCAGATACTCCACCATATTATAACGATGAATAAAAGTGATAGTATTCTTTTACTTGACATTTTGGATATTTATTTGTTTATATTTTATGTTTAATAGATATATTTAAGTTTATTAAATACCCTTTAATCTTCAATATTTTTTCGCTTTTTAAATTTCATTAAAATCTTTTCCCCTTCCTCACTTGTTAAAGCTGAAATATTATCCTTAATCTTTTTAGGGAGAGGTACATTAAATTTACCTTTGTATTTCATATAATATCCATAAGGTCCATTTTTAATAATACAGTTTTTAAGACCTTCGACTTTAATCTCCTCTTTTTGTTTTTCCTTTAATTCTTTATTAGCATTATCTAGATAGGAAATAATATCAACAACTTTCTTCTTATCAAGTGTTGAAGTATCTAAGCTACCTTCTGAATCTACTTGTTGTTTGTATTGGTCAATACTATAGTTAGTTTTACCCCATTTAATATAAACAGACTTAGCTTTTAATAATTGAAGTTTTTCCCCCTTATATTCTCCTAAATCTTTAGGATAAACTAATAATTTAACAGCATCTTGTAAAGTAATAGATTTTGGATTAGTTGAACCAATACTTGCCCAACGACTCTGCTTTTTAACAGGATTTTCTTCACAAATACTCCATCCATATTTAGTTAAGATAATAACTAATGGTAATTTTGTTGTAGGATGAGTACCTAGTTCAAGTCTATTCATACTTCCCCCTTCCGAAATAACTAAACCAATCTTTTCAATAATAGGATTCATGTAATTAAAGACACCTCTAACTACATTAACCCAATTGATTTTTCCATTAGCAATTTCATCTAGTTGTGTTTCAATAGCAGCCGTAAAACCATAATCCATCATTTTATCAAAATGTGATAAGAGAAATTCATTAGTCATACTACCAAGTCCCGTAGGCATTAACTTATTTTTAACTCCATCCACCTTCATTTTCTTACTTGTCTTTTCTACTTGTTTGGGATATTGAAATAGAAGTTGAGTAAAATCTTTTTCTTTGGCTTCAATTGTCTTTTTTTCTACATATGCCTTTTCTTGAACCTTAGTTACCATACTAGCATAGGTAGAAGGACGACCAATTCCTAGTTCCTCTAATTTTTTAATAAGACTTGCTTCTGTAAAACGAGCAAGTGGACATTTTGTTTGTTTCTCTAAACCTTCCATCATACCACAATAAACAGGTAATCCAGATTTTAGAGATTTAAATAATTTATCCATCTTTTCTTGTTTCTCTTTCTTTTCTTTTTTCTTTTCCTTTAGGATTTCCGCCCGTGATTTCTTTTTATCTTCTACTTCAGCCTCTTCTTCACCTTCTTCACCTTCTTCCTCATTTGATTTAAAGTTGTCAGTATCATAAAGTTTTAAGAAACCATCAAACACTACTTTTTCATATTTACCTGTAAAGATATATGGTTTATCACCATTTAATTTCTTTGTATCTAATTTAGGATCACAATTTGTATCATCACATTTAACTTTAATTGTTTTAGTTTCAATATCAGCAGGTGACATTTGACAAGCAACTGTCCTTTTCCAAATTAATTGATAAAGTTTATTATCACGCCCTGTAATTTTTTCAACTCCATGAACGCTACCTTTTTTAATATCTGTAGGGCGACAAGCCTCGTGCGCTTCCTGTGCTCCTTTTGCTTTTTTCTTATTATATTGTGTTTTTTTATGGTATTTATCACCATACTTAGACTTTACAAACTTCTCAATATTACCTAATGCTTCTTCACTTAGAATAAGACTATCTGTTCGCATATAAGTAATAAGACCAGCTTCATAAAGTCGCTGTGCTGAAGACATACAAACATCGGGCGACATTCCTAATTTACTACTTGCTTCTTGTTGAAGACTACTAGTAATAAAAGGAGGGGGTGGTTTCCGTTTCCCTTTTGACTTTTTAACACTATCAATCATAAATTTTGCTTTACCTGATTGAGTATTATTTAAAATTTTAGCAACTTCTTGTTCATCAGTTAAACGGAAATCTGCTTCCGTGTCAATATCATAAGGGACACTTTCTAATTTTTTAGCATTGTTTTCCAGATTAAAATTAGCGGTAATTTTAAAATAATTACTGGATTGGAATTTTTCAATTTCTCTTTCTCGTTCAATAATAAGCTTAACCACTACAGATTGGACCCTACCAGCACTTAATCTGTAATTCTTAAATTGTTTCCATAATGTAGGACTTAGATGAAAACCAATTAGTTTATCTAAAATCATTCTTGCTTGCTGACTATGAACCATTTCCATATCCAATTTAACAGGGGATTTTAAACTATCTAAAATTGCTTTTTTAGTAATTTCTTTAAAGATTACTCTTTGACAATCTTCAACCTTAACACCTAGAATTTCTGCTACATGCCAAGCAATAGCTTCACCTTCTCTATCATAATCAGTGGCTAAAATAATATTATTACATCTTTTAGCTTTTCCTTTTAGCATCGTTACAACTGTACCCTTGCCTGGACTTACAAAATAGGAAGGAGTAAAGTTATTAGCAATATCAATGCCTAATACTTTATCTTTTCCTAAATTGCGAATATGACCCTTACTAGCCGTAACCATAAAATCATCACCTAGAAATCCTTGGATTTTTTTTACTTTATTAGGAGATTCTAAAATGAATAAAGAAGGCATTTTGTTGGATTATTAACTTGTTATTGTCTTTTTTTAAGATAAAGCAAATAGTTTTTGTCTATCTAGATATGTTAATATGGTTTAAAGTTAAAGAAAAACAATTTTAAAAGATATGTTATTTATTCAATTAATACTTTAATTAATACTTTAATTAATACTTTAATTAATACTTTAATTAATACTATAATTAATAAAATTGTTTTTTAATGTAAAGATAAAACTCTATCTATAATTAAGGTAGAAAAGGAAAAAATAAAATTATAATTATTATATTCATAATGGATAACTTTTCAAAGCAACAAATGTCACGCCTTATTCGTAGTGTAATGGACGGATGTCAAAATCTTAAAGATATGTGTGTCGAATTTATCGATAATACAGTATTTAAAACAAATTTTGAAAAAGTAAGTAATTTTAATAGTGTTGCTGGCGTAGCAACTCTAAATGATGTTACACCAGAAGTTGTAAAAAGTAATAAGGAACTAGTTAATCAAATGTATTCCTTAATTGAAGAAGAAACTAAAGAACTTCGTGAAGCTATTAACAATAATGATGTAGTTGAAATTAGAGATGCTCTGGCAGATATCCTTTATGTGACCTATGGAATGGGTTATCGTTTAGGTATTAAGATGGATGAAGATTTTGATATTGTCCATTCAAGTAATATGAGTAAGTTTTGTACTTCTGAAGAAGAGGCTAGGCAAACGGTAGAAAGTTATAAAGCAAAGTATGAAGCAGGTACTAGTCCTTATGATACTCCTTATTATGAAAAAATTCCTAATGCTAATCTTTGGGTTATTCGTAATCGTAGTACAGGAAAGGTTCTAAAAAATATTAATTATACACCCGTTAAATGGGAAAACTAATTAGGTTCAGTTTTTGGCAATTTTTTATTTTTTGTAAAAAAATGTTTTCAAATAAATAATTAAATATTATTGATGATATCGCTAATCAATACCTCCTCGTGGTGATATTGGTAATATAGTTCGTTTTACCATCTATAGCTAAAATTGATTTGATTTATAAATTAAAGGTAATATTTAATTTAATAAATCTCTTTTTTTTTAACTTAATATTAATTTTGTTTTCTATTATAAAGTGTTAATTATTATTATATTTACTATATGGAAAATCCTAAAGCAAGGCTACTTAGAAATTTAATTACCAAAAAAAATAGTAAATTATGTTTATCATTAGATGTCCCTAGATGGGATACTTTTTTTTCTATTTTAGATA